>Ga0066637_10000690_pt1 | contig 20840 bp, 17 predicted proteins | sample CryGeyCG2014_020_FD_62737 | JGI IMG/M metagenome (GOLD analysis project Ga0066637, IMG submission 62737) | Groundwater microbial communities from aquifer - Crystal Geyser CG08_land_8/20/14_0.20 | ecosystem: Environmental > Aquatic > Deep subsurface > Groundwater | place: USA: Utah: Grand County...
GGTGGGATTTGAACCCACGTAGGCCTTCGCCAGAGGATCTTAAGTCCTCCCCCTTGTCTTAGGCTTCTTCTGGCCGCCTATTTAGACCTGGCTCGGGTACCCCCGCGGCTGCCAGTACAGTTGATGTTGCGTGTCAGTTTAAGTTTTTTGCAGAGGAGAAATCATTAAGTTAAAATCTGCAGGAAGCCAAAGTACGGTTAAGTGAAACTTGCGGGTAGCTCAGTACAATTTTGGCCATAATCTTAAGTAAGTAGAAGCATTCTTGAAATTGATAACGACATGCGGTGCATATTCACTAAAGGAAAGCAAAAGGAATTGATACTTTTTGCAAGAGACCTGTACGGACTCTCTTGGAGAGAGATGGCGTCTAAACTTCGTATTGGGAGCAGTACTCTACGAGACTGGCGTGACGAGAAATACCTGGTGCATTACAGAATCTTCTGCAAGATAGTCAAGGCTTTTCCACAGTGCGAAGGATTCAGAACCTCTATAATCGGGCTGAAAGAGGATAATTGGGGTAGACAACCAGGCGGCTTCAGAACCAAACAAAATAGTCGGGGCTTTTTCGATCCCAAATACGCACAACAGCAGCACTCTTGGAAGTCAAACGGAGGAAGAGTTGGGTTACGCAACTGGCACACTCAGATGAAGGCTAACAAGCCTGGCAAATATCATCAAATGCAGCAAGAAAAACTCAAGAAATCTCTACAATACAAGTATAAATATCACAATCAAAAATACCGGAACATTCTGGAACTAAACGTGGCAGAGATATTCACTGAAAATGACATTAGATTTGAATATGAACATATGATAAAATGTGAAGGCAAATTCTATCTTCCCGACTTCACGTTAGACAACGTAATATTGGAATGCACATACTGGCATGATGTGGAGCAAAGGGCAAGAGAACTGCGTCAGAAAATTGAAGCTTACGCAAAATCGGGATTCAGTAAGACAATTGTCGTGACCATCCAGAAATATAAGCACGAATATTCAAGACTGCTCCAAGGCTCAAATACTGTAGTCATCACGTCAGAGGATCTAAGAGAAATACTGGGCGGGAGAACATGGGCGGGTAGAGAGAGTCTACTTAACTCTCTACCGAAGCTCAGCACGGATAGAGCACCAGCCTCCTAAGTTGGTGGTCGTGGGTTCAAATCCCACCCCGCCCGCCACAGATGGAACCTAGACATTTTGCAGAAATTGCTCTTCGCGTGTCAAACGGAAAGCATATTGGATACGTTTGGAGGCTCTGGCGTCTTTTTGTGCTCTCGATATTCAACTATTTTCGGGAGTTTTCTGGCTTCTGCCACGGTGAACCCTGCCTGCTTAGGCAACGAAGCTATTCCATCGAAGCCTTTTTTGAACAAAATCAATCAGCATGGCTCTAAGCTTCTTGGCATCACATCTAGCCATGTTCTCTACGGTGCCAACGCCCGCATCATAGTAGAGTCGTGCGCGAACGCTCTTCCCCCTCGAATCCGGGCTAGATCTGACAATTTTACAAGCCTCAGAATGGCTTCAGCAACGGAAGCGCAGAGATCGACCAAAAGCAGATGAAAAAGTATGCCTAAACCAGGAATGACAGGCATAACGCCGAGAAAAGAGGTCACTGAACTATTAAGAACTAAGGCAAAACAAGCGAACATGGACATAAATGAATGTCTTGAAGCCACGCTAACAGGACCGTCCCCGCAGTACAAATTCAACAACAAATACCCACTCCAGAAATTCCAAAAATCAACTTAAAACAAGCTCCAATCAACGAGGGAAGCGCGGAAACCGTAGGTTTTCACAAGGTGCGGTCGCCGGGATTTGAACCCGGGTCGTCAGCGTGGGAGGCTGATGTCCTACCAAACTAGACTACGACCGCCAATCAACACTCCAGTAAACAACTGTGAGAAAAGCCGACATAAACCTTGTGCAGCAAGCGAAAATGAAAAAGAGAAAGAAAAGAAAGCTCACTTAGACTTTGTCAGATGCACGTCTTTGATCAGCACGTACGGGCTAAGCGATGGCGGTTCAGCCTCACCCCACCAATGCACATGCTGCCTTTCCTCAGAGATCCCAGCAATGTTGCCCAGCATGCTCAGAGCATTGTCACTCACGCGCAAGTCTTTCAGCGACTGCTTAATCTTGCCTTTCTCGATCAGGAATATGCCGTCTCGAGGTATGGTTGAGAAATCCCCCTTGGCATAGTTCTGGAAACGCGTGTACCAAGTGTTAGTCAAGTAGAGACCCTTCTTCACGTCTTCGAAAAGCTCATCCTTGCTCACGTCACCAGCATCCAGCTCGATGTTCCAAGCATTCGGGGCAACCAGTCCAGCGTTGCCGGTTGTTTCAGTTTTGAACATTTTGGCAGTCGACGTGTTATGAAGATAGCATTTGAGCAAGCCATGATCAATGAAGACATTCTCCCTAGCAGGCACCCCTTCATCGTCAAAGACTCTGCTTGACAAGGAATACACACTAGGATTGTCCCTCATCGTGACGATTTCAGGAGCAACTTTCTTACCCAGCTTGTCAACGAAAACCGACATCTGAACCAAGACGTTAAAAGCAGAAATCATCATGCCCCAGACAGCCAGTGAAGAACCAAAGATCAAAGGATCAAAGATGACATCATACACACCCTCATCGCCTGCCTTCGGATTCTTAGCCAGCTTGGCAATCTCGCCAGCCTTTGCTCCAGCTCTTTCAGGCTTGAAGTCTTTCAACGTGGAACTACATTCGACGCCGTGACCAGACGCTTCTCTCTGCGTGAAAGCTCTTATTGAAAGCTCAATCGCAGACCTTTTGTCAACGCCAATCGGCCCTTCAGAAGACGCCAAGCAGACATCCTCGAACTTCGTGAAGAGTATCCCTCCGCTGTCAATCTCGGCTCCAGCCTCTTTCCTAGCCGCCTCAACAGCCTCAAACACGTAATCGGTAGGATTCTCCAGTTCCTCAAGCTTCTTATCAGCCTTGCTTGCAGCGTATTTGAATTTGCCTTTTGCGAAGCCCCCGAACAATGGGTTCTCCTTTGAGACTTTGGCTAACTCCAAAAGCTTCTTGATTCCAGCGTCGACATCATGGAAATCGTGTATCTGCGTTGCAACTAAACGTTTCTTCCAAGCCAACGCGACATCTGTAACATAGTCATTCCACGCAACCGTGATGTCCACCTGATTGCCGCTGAACCGCACCTGCCGATATCTGCCAAACGTGGTCTTAGCCAGAACTTCGTCAGCGCCCAAGCTCTTCGCCTTCTTGACTATTTCCTCAGTCCTATTCAGTACATCGCTCATTTCACATACACCTCTCTCAGCCTAATGCACGGACCACCAGTGTACACTGGAACTCCCTGCGCTGGGTCGCCCTTTCCGCACGTTGCTGCCTCAAACTCGACTTTTTTCGAAACTGCGTCTACAGCTGACCAGAACTTCAGTGTCGTAGTTTCAATCACTGGCCTCGCAACTGGATGTGTCAGTTCCCCATTCTCTATAATGTAGGCTTCTCTGCCCACGTAGCGTTGGTTAAAACGTTTATCGTCTATATTCCACTCAGTGAAGGATTTCATGTAGACACCGCTCTTAACGTCCTCGACAAGCTCTTCCTCAGTCATGTTTCCAGGCAGGACAAAGGTGTTCGCCATTCTAACGATTGCTTCTCTGTCATAGTTGATTGACCTTGACGATGCGTTGCTCTTCGCCCCAAGCTTCGCCGCAGATTCCCGATTGTGCAAAAACTCGTTTATGATGCCATTCTTGTAAAGGAATCTTCGTCTTGCCTTAAGACCTTCGTCGTCATAAGCATAGTAACCGTAACTGTGCGCCAAAGAAGGATCGTCCACGATTGTGACCGCGTCGCTGCCAATCCTCGTGCCAAGCCAGTATGGACCGCTTTTGTATATGAAAGACCTTCCGGCTTGACTCATTTCTCGCCCTAAGATTCGGTCAGCCTCCATCGGATGCCCGCAAGATTCATGCGCAGCTATTCCTGCAACTTCTGGTCCACAGATCAAATCCATGTTCCCAGGTTTCACAGCTTTTCCTTTAGTTATGACGTCCTTGAGGATCTTGGCGTCATGAATCATCTTGTCAGTAATGTTCCATTCTTTGAAGGCTTCCCAACCGCCACTGTAGCCAAACTGTTCACCTGCTTGCTCAGTCTTGCCTTGCTCCGCAACTGTGAGGAAGAGAAACGCACCTATCTTTGGCACGAATGAAGAGATTCGCGAACCTTCAGAGCTGACGAAGTATTTTGAGATCAGGTCTATTGAGCACTGGAAAATCGTAGCTGCAATCTTCACTCCACACGACGCCAGAGACTTGTTAACCTCCACAAACTCGGTGATTTTCTCCTCAGGAGAGACATTCTCAGCTTTCCTCTTCTGGTCAACAGTCCATTTTGTTTCGACGCCTCTTTCTTTCGCAAAGACTATCTTGTCCTTCCGTCCAGCGGCCTTGGCATATTTGAAGGCTAGGTCAACAATGTCCTTTGCTTCTTCTCTTGTCCACTTGTTCGTCGATGCAAAGCCTATTCCGCCGTCGGCAAGTATTCGCACGCAGAATCCGCTGTCAACCGCTGACACGTACGCCTCCAAGATTCCGTTTCTCAACATGAGCCTGTCTTGAACTTGGCTTTGCGCCCTCACTTCAGCATACTCGATCTGCTTGCTCTCAGCATACTTCAACGTATAATCAACGATATCTTCTTCCATCTTCTTCCAACCTTTAAGAACAGACATTTTGGTCAAAGAAAGGATAAAACCTTTTAGGTTCAAACTTTCAAGCCTTAGGTTGAAACCTGAGGAGCAGAACCAATTTGAAGAAAAAACCAGAAAGAAACACTCACTTTTGGCAAGGAAACGAGGCATGCGCTGAAGCAGCAATAGTTGCAGGATGCAGATTTTTCGCGGGATACCCAATAACGCCCGCAAGCGAAATAGCAGAATACTTGGGGAAAAAGTTGCCGATAGCTGGCGGAATCGCCATGCAAATGGAAGACGAGCTTGCCTCAATCGGCGCAGTTGTAGGCGCCAGCTGGGCCGGAGCTAAATCAATGACGGCAACGTCAGGCCCAGGATTTAGCCTCATGCAAGAAACCATAGGCTACGCCTTCATGACAGAGACCCCATGCGTGATAGTTGACGTTCAAAGACTGGGACCAAGTACTGGTCAAGCAACCAAATGCGGGCAAGGTGATGTTATGCAGGCCCGCTGGGGCACGCATGGCGACTACTCAGCCATTGCACTTTCACCAAATTCTGTGCAAGAAATGTTTGAACTGACAATCAAAGCATTCAACCTAGCCGAAAAGTACCGCACGCCAGTCATACTTCTGGCAGATGAGGAAATCGCCCACATGAGAGAACAAGTAACCATACCCTCATTGGAAAGCATAGAAATAGTCAATAGAAGAAAGCCGAAACTAGGCGAAACAGCATTTTTCGGGCTGGAGGAAGTCCCGCCGATGCCGACCGTAGGCGAAGGCTACAACGTGGCCGTCACTGGATCAACACACAACGAGTACGGCATACGCTTCACAGCCGACCCAAACGTGCACAAAAGACTTGTAGAAAGGCTCAACAGCAAAATCCAAGACCACGCTGACGAATTAGCCGAAGCCGAAACCCACAGCATTGACGACTGCCAAATAGGCATCATATCATTCGGGTGCACTTCCCGCGCCATCTACGAAGCCGTTGAAAAAGCCGAGGCAATAGGCGTCACAGTTGGTTATGCTCGCTTGAAAACTATCTGGCCTTTCCCAGAGAAAATCGTAAAAAAACTGGCTAAAACAGCCGAGAAGATCATAGTTCCAGAAATGAATCTCAAGCAGCTGTACTACGAGGTTCAAAGAGTGGCAGGCGGCTCCTCTGAGATTATTGCGCTGAACAAGATTGGCGGGGGAGAGTTGATAACACCCGAGGAATTGACCGCAAAAATCATGGAAAGTGTTAAGGATTGAGCGAGCAATTCTCTGTAAAGAAATACTTGAGAGACCTTCCGTTGCCTTTCTGCCCGGGCTGCGGCGCGATGACAGTCATGAGCGAATTCCTACGAGCCGTCCACGAACTCGGACACGATGACCTGAGTAAGTTTGTCTTCTGCAGCGGCATCGGCTGCTCCGCGTGGATACCTTCACCGTATTTCATGGCTGACTCTGTGCACACGTTACACGGCAGAAGTATTCCAGCCGCAACAGGCATAAAACTCATGCGACCAGACGTTGACGTTGTTGTTTTCGGCGGAGACGGAGACATAGTCGGCATAGGCCTAAGCCACTTCATACACGCAGCCAGAAGAAACTTGGACATTTTCGTCATAATGGTTAACAACATGATTTACGGAATGACCGGCGGTCAAGTTGCCCCTACAACGCCGTTCAAATCGATAACCACCACAACGCCATACGGCAGTTTTGAGCACCCGCTGGACGCGGCTAGACTGGCCGTCACGGCAGGAGCCTGTTACGTTGCACGTTGGACGACAGCCCAGCCGAACGAACTCAAAGAGTCAATGAAGAAGGCGTTGGGAATCAGGGGATTCAGATTTGTAGAAGCTGTAAGCCAATGTCCAACAGCCTTCGGAAGAAGAGCAGGTTTCAAAAACGCTGGAGAAATGCTGAAATGGTTCAAAGAAAACGTCATTCCAATTCACCAAGCAGAAAAAATGACGGAAGAGGCTTTAGGTGGAAAAATAGTTGTAGGCGAATTTATCCAGAGACAGCGGCCTACACTTGTCGAAAACATTTACAAAGCAATTGAAGAGGCGCAGGAAGGAAATGAAAAAAGTTGAAGTGCGAATAGCTGGGTCTGGCGGGCAAGGTGTGGTCTTAGCAGGACAAATATTGGGCAGGGCAGTTGTCTACGACCGAAAAAACGCAGTTCAAACCCAAAGCTACGGAGCAGAAGCAAGAGGAAGCGCCACCAAAAGCGAAGTAATAATATCAGATGACAAAATCGGTTTCCCAATGGTCAGAAAATGCGACGTACTTATAGCCATGAACCAAGAAGCACTCGACAAGTATTTGAAAGACCTGAAGGAAGATGGGATACTAATAGCTGACACTACCAATATAAAAAAAATCCCAGAAACACAAGCTAAGGTATTCAATATTCCAGCGACAGAATACGCTGAGGAAACATTTGGCGCGAAAATCTATGCAAACATGCTAATGCTCGGAGCTTTCACAAAGATAACAAACTTGGTGAGTGAAAAGGCAATGCAAGAGGCCATAGCAGATGCAGTAACGGAAAAAGTCATAAAAACAAATGAGGAAGCATACAAGAAAGGAAAAGCGCTAGTCCAATAAAGCTTTCTTGCAGGATTCGTCAAGTCACGAAGAATTGGCAAAGGAGAGGATTTGACAGCAGAAATCGGAAATCTAGCTTTTACTTTTCCTCTATTGCCTTGGTCCTTGCAGTTACTCTCGCGTGCGCAATTTTTGATAGGTAAATCGTGGTCATTATGAAGATGGCTGTGATTGCCGCAAGAATATACGTTAGATTTCGAAGGTTCTGAACTTGCTCAGAGTACTCCATCAAGTGTTCCCTGTAAGCATCGTTCAACTTGTCAAAGCTAGTCTGAAGCTGACTATAATTATACGAAAGAACACCATAGTCGCTGGAGAGAAGATTGAAAGTCTCATTCAAGTTATAGAGATCCATCTGCAACTTGAGATATCTGTTGAGCAATTCGTCATAGAGATGAAGCGCTTCAGAATAGATTATTGTGATAGCGTTGGTTTTGTGAAGATATGTGAAATAAAGGTAAAAATATGTCTCGTTTGAAACGTTAAGCAATGTTGGAATGATTTCCTCACCATCAATCAACACAATGTATGAGTAATTCATCAACTTAGTAGGAATCCTGACCTTGCAAAAGCCAGCCGCATCATCTTCGCCTGTTGCATTAAAACGTATTATTCTATTCCTTGTCTCTCTTCCAATTCCAAACTCGAAAGTAGATATTGTTGAATTAGAAATAACAGTAACATCATATGTTTCTCCTTCCAAGCTGACATCAAAATCAGAAAAGGCTCCCATTAGAGGATGGCTGTCTTGGTAGATCCCACCTATGAGATACGGAACATCACCTAATCCGTCTCTGTTCAGGTCTTGCCCAGAATAGTCACTCCAGTAGTTGCCTTCACCATCATGATCCCAAAAATTCACCAAATCACCCCACACCTGATATGTGTTGTTAAAGTTGTTATGATAAATCGTATTATTGCTGTTGAAATAGAAAGAGGTAATTCCCAAGTAGTTGTTTAGAACGGTGTTGCCACAAATCACATTACTACCAGAATAGTAAAGGCTTATTCCATCTAGGTTGTTGTACAAAACGAAGTTGCGAGAAACCACATTGTTGACAGAATAGTAAAGAGAAATCCCATCGTAGTTGCTTAAGCTTATCGTGTTGCGAGAAATGACATTATCGCTAGAGGAGAGAAGATAGATTCCGTCGTTATTGTTTGAGATGTTGTTGTCACAGATTACATTACCGCTAGAAGATAGAAGGCTAATTCCCTCAGCATTGTCGATTATTCTATTATTCCTTATAGTAATATACACAGAATGATCTACGAATATGCCGCAGTTTGGGGACGTGCCGCTTCTTCTAACGGTGAACCCTTCTATAGTTACATTGGCAGTGGTGACGATGTAAATCACATTGCCGGATTGAGAACCATCAATGATTGTAGAGTATCTGTTTTCCCCAACAAGTGCAATACTCTTATTGATAACGACATGCTCGGAGTATATTCCAGTGTGAACAAAAATTGTGTCACCTGAACTCACATTGTTGACTGCCTGCTGAATGCTGCTAAAGTCTCCAGGCACATTCACTGTTCCCGGATCTGCCCTGACAGACGTTTTGTAATCCTTCAGACACAGCACAAACAACAAACACAAAATCATAGACAAAGCCATTACAGTCTTTTTCAATGTAGTCACCACACTTTGTATTTTTAGCACATAGAACTATTAAACGTTGAGCCGATATCGTACAGCTAATCCCGAGAGAGCATTCGCCCTAGCATGACAGAGCATGCAACCGCAACAGAAAAAGCCGGAATGAAAACAATCGGATTGATAACAGACTGCACAAGGTCCCATGCAATGGTCATGTATGACAAGGCTATTATGAATGCCAGCACGCAGATTTTGGCTTTAATACCGCCTAGTCTAGATGTGGGTGCCCCTTGATTCATCATGGAGTGCAGGAGACTTAGCGCTTCTTTTACTTGTTGGTCTGTGGCAAGAATCACAAGATTTTTGTCACTGTCTCGGAACTTGAAACCTGAAAGTGTGTATCTCTGTAACTCCCAAGGCCTTTTCTTTGGCAAGATCCTGACAATATTGCTTTTCTCCATTTTCTTTAGAATCGTTTGGATTTTACGAATGAATTGTATGTCATTTGTTTTTTCCTCGCCATATAGCCTTTTTATTATTTCTTTTACGTCTGGAAAACTCAGTTCCAGTTGGAAAGATGCAATTGCTTTGGCAAGGTGATATTGGTATTCGCCTTCTCGCAACCGTATGTTACCGTTTTCATAGTCAGCGCCTAGAGCCTCCTGCAAAAATCGCATTTCGTCCAGTGTCAACTTATGCTGAGACAAAGTCTGTCTCCTTTTCAATAGTTTCAGTTGAAAGAACATAAAAACGCTTCGCGTAAGATATTGTTTTTTTCATCTCTTTCAACCGAGTCTACGGACAAAACCCCTATTCTTTTCAATGCCAATAGATAGTTGATGGGGTCTACGATGGCAAATTATACAAAGGAGCTTGGCTTGACTTCTTTGTTTGTTCATAACAAATATAGAAGTAACATCGAACTTATAGGTTTGATACTAGAGGCTGTAAAGAATAATGATATTACTCGATATCCTCTTATGAGGTATACAAGCATCAACTATTCACAGCTCAAGAAGTACTTAGGACGCCTTACTGAAATCGGCTTCATCGAAACCCATGAGAAAGACGGCCAAGTCTTATACCGAGCAAGCGAGAAGGGCTTTGACTTTTTGAGGCAATATTACGTCTTGCTAGGGATGCTGCTCAACACGTACACGAGAAACAAACCACCTGAGGCCATCTGTCAGGAGGCCAAATGCCACTCTCCGAAAGAACGACAATCCTTCACCACACGCTTCGCAGCTCCCTAGCATCAATAGTCGTAAACGATTACCCTTCTCCTAAGATTCATGTTCAGAACGTTTTCAAATTCACCGTTTTCAAACTCTGCCTCTAGAGAAGATCGTTGCTACCGCGAGATTCGCAAAGATTCATATTTCTGCACATGAGAATGGCTAACGACCTGTATAATGAAGGGGGAAGGCGTTGACTCAGAAATTCACTTATGCCAAGGCTGGTGTCGACAGAGAATTAAGAACTGATTCCAAGAAAGCGTTGAAGATTTTGAAGAGAACCTATAAGTTCAGCAAGTATGGCGAAGTTATCGAGTTGCCCTACGGAAACATCTTCCCTTGCGGCGGAAATCGCTACTTGGATTTGGCCATTGAAGGCGTCGGCACAAAAGTGCTGATTGCACAGTTGGCTGAGAAATATGACACCATCGGGATTGACGGCGTCGCCATGGCCGTTAACGACGTTATACGGTCAGGTGCCAAACCTTTGGCGATTTCGGACAACATTCATGCCCAGATCTCGGAACCTGCCTTGGTCGAGGAATGGATGAAGGGAATAGCACACGGAGCGGCTGACGCTGAGTGCATAGTGCCGAGCGGCGAGATTGGAGACGTTTCCGAATTGATAAGAGGACTGAGTGAAAGCAAGGGTTTCGACATGGTCGTGTCGGCAATAGGCGAAGTCTCGCGTGACAAGATAATCTCTGGAAGAAACGTAAAACCAAGCGACTCCATCATAGGTCTGCGAAGCTCCGGTCTCCATAGCAATGGCATTTCGCTTGCGAGAAAAGTGCTCTTCAAACAGTGGGGTGGAAAATACGAGCCCCACGATGTGCCAGATGGGTTGGAAAGAGAAATAGTGTTCGAAGTCTTGGAGCCAACCAGAATCTACGTTAGACCGTTGCTCAAGGTTGCTGAAGAACTTGAAGTGAAAGCCGCAGTGCACATCACAGGCGATGCATACCTGAAGTTTGGCAGATTAGCAAGATTCTCGAAGCGCATAGGTTTTGAATTCGACAATTTTAGACCGCAACCAGTCTTTAGGCTGCTTCAGGAAACCGCACGTCAACTCGGCGGCCGCACAACGGACGAAGAGATGTTCAGAACGTTTAACATGGGTTGGGGCTTTGCAATAATCGTTGACAAGGCGGCTACTAACAAAGCAGTTGATGTTCTGCAGAAGGCAGGGGCCCAGTCTGAACAGATAGGCCAAGTAACAATTTCTGAAGAAGTTAGAATTCTCTATAACAAGAGGAAGATTATTCTGAAATAATTGTTTGCCTCTTTGATGACAAAAGCGCTTAAATCCCTTTGAATTCAAGCATAAACTATGAGATACCAGTTGAAAATTGAAGTCAGCCTGAAGCCGGGGCACAGCGACCCTGAGGGCCAAACTACGGCACGTTTGTTGAAAGAGCTTGGTTACAGGGTTGAAACTGTCAACGTAAGTAAGGTTTACAGTCTAGTTCTAAGAGCGGAGTCGAGGAAAGAAGCGGAAAGCAAGGCTGAAGAGATGTGCAAGAGGCTTCTCGCAAACCCAACGAAAGACAATTATGACATTGTCGTTGGCGAAGAAAAATGACTGCAGGCGTCTACACCCGCAGAAAGAAGGAATTTCCGCTCTTTGAAATAAGCGTTCTTCAGGCTTCAGATCAGCAACTTCTAGAAATCAGCCGCGAACTCGGCATCGGTCTAAGCCTGAAGGAAATGAAAGCTGTCCAAGCCTACTTCAGGGGAAAAAAGCGAAACCCCACAGATGTGGAGCTTCAAACCATAGGGCAAACATGGTCAGAGCACTGTTTCCACAAAACCTTCAAGGGCAAAATAAAGATGGATGGGAGGCAGATCGACAGCCTCTTCAAGACCTACATTGCAAGGGCTACTAGGCAAATCAATCCGCGCTGGTGCTTTTCGGTTTTTGAAGATAACGCAGGAATAGTTGAGTTTGACAAGGGCTACGGCATAGCAGTCAAGATTGAAACCCACAACCACCCATCCGCGGTAGAGCCTTTCGGCGGCGCAGCAACAGGCGTGGGCGGAGTGATCCGTGACATCTTGGGCGTATGGGCTGACCCAATTGCGTGCACGGATGTTTTAGGTTTCGGTCCCCTAGACTTTGAGTACCAGAAGCTTCCGCCTGGAGTCAAACATCCGAAGTATGTTTACATGGGCGTTGTGGCAGGCATTGGAAGCTATGGAAACAACATGGGAATTCCGACGGTGAACGGGGCCATATACTTTGACGAAAGCTACACGGGAAATGTGATTGTCTACTGTGGGTGTATAGGACTTCTGCCGCTGAAAAAGTTCAGAAAAAACGCAAAGTCAAACGACATCATTCTTCTGGCTGGTGGAAAGACGGGGCGCGACGGCATTCACGGAGTGACATTCGCGTCTGCTGAACTCACTGAGAAATCTGAAGAAGTTTCGAGACAGGCTGTGCAGATTGCAAACCCGATTGAGGAAGAGAAGCTGAAAAGAGCCATAATCGAGATTCGAGACCTTGAATTGGCCTCGGCTATCACAGACTTGGGCGGCGGCGGCTTGTCGTCAGCCGTGGGGGAAACTGCTCAGAAGTTCGGTTGCGGTGCGGAGGTGGAGCTTGACAAGGTCCCGCTGAAATATGCTGGTCTGGCTCCGTGGGAGATTTACGTTTCCGAGGCACAGGAAAGGATGCTTCTGACGGTTCCGCCGGCAAATCTTGAGGCGGTTCTCCGAATTTTTGAGAGGGAAGATGTTGAAGCGACACCTATTGGAAAATTGACTTCAGACGAGATTCTGCGGCTTTACTATCGAGGCGAGAAGGTTGGCGAGATGGGCATTGGATTCCTTTTTGAGCCGCCTAGAATCGTGAGAGTAGCCAAATGCGCCCCTTCAGACTTTGAGGAACCTGAGTTCCATGAAACAAGCAACCTCACTGAAACGCTTCTGCAAGTATTGTCTTCGCCAAACATCGCAAGCAAGGAAAGTGTGGTGCGCACGTACGACCATGAAGTCCAAGGAAACACTGCGCTGAAGCCTTTGCAGGGTGAATTCGGCGGTCCAAATGACGCCGCTGTGCTGAAGCCTTTGAACGAATCGTGGAAAGGCATAGCCATTTCATGCGGGATGAACCCGAACTACGGAAAGATTGACACTTACTGGATGGCAGCCTCTGTGATAGACGAGGCAGTCAGGAATAACGTTGCTGTTGGTGGAAGGAGAATAGCTTTGCTCGATAACTTCACTTGGGGAAATCCTGAGAAACCAGAGAGACTTGGCAGCCTCGTGAAGGCCTGTGAAGCATGCCATGACACTGCAGTAGCCTTCGGAACTCCGTTCATTTCAGGCAAGGACAGCCTCTACAACGAATCGCCGCTCGGACCAGTCACGCCAACCCTCTTGATAACGGCGCTGGGCATCGTTCCAGACATTCGGTTGACCGTTTCGATGGACGCCAAGACTCCGGGCGACTCAATCTACCTTGTGGGGTCGACGTTCAAGGAGTTAGGCGGCTCAGAATACTACAAACTGAAAGGGTTTCTCGGGAACACTGTGCCCAAGGTTCGATTCGTTCAAGCTCGAAGGACTTTTTGGGCTGTCTCAAAAGCGATTGATTCTGGATTAGTGAGAGCGTGTCACGACCTGTCTGAGGGAGGGTTGGCTGTGGCTGCTGCGGAGATGGCCTTTGGAGGCGGGTACGGTTTAGAGCTCGACTTGCGAAAGGTTCCTCGTGAAGGTTGTGGCCGCGACGATTTTGTCTTGTTCTCGGAGTCAAACAGTCGTTTCTTGGTGGAGGTTTCAGGCAAGGCGAAAGGGGAATTTGAGGGACTGATGAAGGGAAAAAGCTGCGCTAGGATAGGCAAGGTTACACAAAGCCCACAGCTATGCATTCGCGGATTGGACCGCAACGTCGTGGTGGATGCTTCACTGAACGAACTGCTGAAAAGCTGGAAGCGAACGTTGAGCACGAAGGCTTGAGCCATGAAACGCGAAGAGATTAAGGTTTGCATTCTGCGCGTAGGCGGTACAAACTGTGACGCTGAAACAAAACGCTCATTTGAGGAGTTGGGTGCGCACGCTGAAATCGTTCACGCGAACGAGATTGTTAGACGCCGAAACCTTCTCAAATACGATGCACTTGTTTTTCCAGGCGGTTTCAGTTTTGGCGATTACGTGCGCGCTGGGGCCATATGGGCCAAGTGGGTATCAGCAAAGTTGAGCAAGGAGCTGAAAACGTTCATACACGAAAATCGACCTGTTCTCGGCATTTGCAACGGCTTTCAAGTGCTTGTTGAGGCTGGGTTGCTGCCTGGCTTTGAAGGAGTATCATCCTACCCAGAGGCTACTCTGGCTACCAACTTCCCGCCGGGGTACAACTGTCGCTGGGTCAACCTTAAGCATGAGAATAGGGGAAAATGCACATTCACTTGGAAAATTCCAGAGGGAAAAGTGCTTCGAGTACCTGTAGCGCACGGTGAAGGTAGATTCATGTTTGCAAAAGAAAAAGAGAAGAGGCTTCTGGGGAAGCTTAACGAGAACGACCAACTGGTTTTTCGCTATTGCCACAAGAATGGTGAATATGCGGAGGGCAGTTTTCCAACGAATCCGAATGGTTCTTTCCATGACATCGCGGGCATATGTAACCCTGATGGGACAGTGTTGGGCTTAATGCCGCACCCTGAGAGAGCTTTCTATTGGTGGCAGCAGCCTGACTGGTCGAAACAGACGAAAATGCCTGAATATGGTGATGGGAAGCTAATCTTTGAGAGCCTAATTGAATATCTAGCTAAGAAGCCGTAAGTTCTTTAGATGTGGAAGACCTGCTCTGGCCCCCATTTTCATGACACATCTTGACGCGACAAAATTGCCAATCCTCCCGCATTCGCGGAGGCTTTTGCCGTTGATTAAGCCGTAGAGGAAGCCAGCGTTGAAGGCGTCGCCTGCTCCTGTTGTGTCGACAACCTTTACTTTGAATGCTTCTATATGATGACTTTCTTTCCCATCTGTCACGTAACAGCCCTTGCCTGCAAGTTTAACGGCAACTATGCTCACGCCTTTCTTGAGGAGAACCTTGGCGCCCGCTTGATAGTCTGCCTTGCCTGTGAGCAGTTCAAGCTCGCCAGCGTTTGGCATCACAGCAAATGACCGCTCTATTGTCGATTCCAGCTTGTTCAGTCCCATCCCCGCATACAGTGCGCCAGGGTCAAGGCTCACCTTGACTTCTTTGGGAAGCACCTGCAGTAGTTTCTTCTGAGCCTCAAAGGATTTTCGCCCAACAAAAGACGTCAAATGGAGAAATCTTGCTTGAAGCGCATACGCGGCACTTATGTCCCTAGACTCTATTGTGTCGTTTACTCCAGGGTCAATGTATAATGCTCGCTCGCCTTTTTCGTCCACGAAACCCATGACTGTACCGCTTCTTCCGTGTTCTGCCTGAACTATGCCGTTTGTGTCAACGCCTTCTCTGCGAAATTCTTCCACGAGCATGTTGCCTTCTCTGTCGCCTGCAACCTTTCCAACAAAGCCGACCCTGCAACCCAGCCTTGCCAAGCCCACCATGGTGTTTGCTGCTGAGCCACCGCATGCTTCTTCAAAGCCTGTTATGAAGCTTTCCTGTTCGGCTGCGGCTATTCTGTTCACTCTGAAGAGTTTGTCCACGTTGAGTGCGCCGAATCCGACGGCGTCAAAAAGAGTCATGGAAACAGCTCACGCAAATAAATCTTGTAATCGCCCAGTTTTCCACCGTAGTTTCCAGCTGAAACCCTTACTACCCCTTTAACTTTCAGTGCAGCATCTATTCCAGCTCTCATGGCCTTTTTAACGGCCTTCATCGAAATTCCGTTAATCACTATTTCTGGAATGTAGTTGACGCCATCGGGCACTTTTGAAGCTTCACCAAGCCTCTTTTTCAGGGATGGACAGTATAGGTGGTTTGTTGTCGGTCCTATCCATGGAAAACGGGTTTCGGTTTTTGAACCAGCGGAACAAACATCGAAAGACGTAATCACTCCGTCAACCTTGTGTATCGCTTCTAGGGCTTTTTCGCCTGATTCCTTGACTGATTCCTTGGTTCTGCACATTACCCAGAAGTTCGCGCCTGAAATGCCGTGAGCATAGCCTATGTACCGCTCGATTATGAAGTCTGGCACCATTATCGGCACCACTATCACTTCACGACCGTGCCGCTTTTCCGTCCACTCGTAACCGTCTCCGCAGTGACCTACTCGCTCCATCATGTCCATTTTTCCCCCAGCTTTTGGCAAGGCGTCGAATACTGCGGTGAAAGGTTTGACAAGAATGTCTTGGCGGATTCTGATGGAAAGTTCGATTTCAAATCTCTTCAACGAGTCCGAAAGAGGCTTCTTCTGGTCTATCCCGCCCCAGAACTGCACTAGAGCGCCTTTCCGTTTGTCTGGCGTTTCCTTTTCGCTGAGCCACTTTTCGATTCCGCTTTCAACCCTGCCCACGACTATGGACGGCGTCGCAGTCGCGTCTTCTGCGGCTTTCTGCAGTGTTTCTGCATCGTCGGCTGTGACTATGATTCTGCAGAATAATCCATCAAATGCTTCGGCGTAGGTGTCTTCAATCTCCGTCTTCTTAACCAACTATCCTAGTCTCCCGATGGCTTCTCCTCTGACTTTTTTTCTGAACTCTCTGCTTTCTCTTGCCAGAGTCTCCATATTTTCTCTTGTTATTATTTTAACTTTAGGCAACTGCTTTGGATATGACTTGAAAAGGATGCCTAGCAAGGTTCGGCTGACGCGGCTCTCAACCAGTGTCCTGCGACTCCACTTCTCGACGAGCCTCAGGACTTGCTGTTTCCCAAACCTGCAGAAAACATCTGCAATTACCGCTGTCACTATGCTGGTTGCTGACAGGACTGCGATTTCAGCGTTTTCCACCGCGTATTCGTTACCATTGAAGGACACAGCCAAGCCGCCGTTTTCCTTTACAAGTCTGAAAGCCTGTTCGTCTGTTATGCTGTCACCTACATACATAACGTCTGCCAACTTTGCACTTGACCTTTCAACTGCGTCCTCTATCGATTTGGCCTTCTCACTGCCGCCTACAGGGTTGACTTCAGAGAAGATTCTGCTGGACTCCATGTCTATTATTTCTTTCCAGAAAATCTCGTCTAGTCTTCGAGTTTCCTTCCGAGTCTTTTCGGAAAAATCGGTCAAGGATTTCGTGTTTGCAGGGATTTCGAATGTGGGCATAAGTGCAATTTCCTGCGCGATCTTCTTGAGTTTGGTTTTTTCCTTTTCTGGCATGTGGAGCTTATCGATGTGCAGTTTTGTGCAGTATGTGTTCTTGTATGGAAAGTGTAAGGCGTTGCAGAGAGCTTTTATGTAATGCTCGTAGCTTGTGCTGACGATGAAGGCGTGAGTGATCCTTCTTGCGTGACGTAAGGTTTCCCTTGCATTTTGAGTCAGAACAAGGTTTTGGGCTGAGAATTCCTGCATCTTTCGGTCGGTGACGCCATAGGCTTTCAGGAAAGGCAGGATCAATTTCAGGGTGTCGCCTGCCTTGTAATGCGGTCTCTTTACAACATCTGCAAGCACATCATCGTATCGGCTTATGACCGTGAACAGTTTGTCGCCGTTGGGCACGGAGGTTGACGTTATTTCGAAGGCGTTGTCATTTTTTGAAATGGGGCCCTCACAGTCCGAGATGAATACTTTCTTCACTTTTCACGCCTCAGCGCATCCATGTGTTTCACGCTTTTCTCTATGTGGCGTTCTGAGGCTATGTCTGTTCTATGCCAAAGCGCTCCTCCCTTGATTGCTGCCGCTCCTTCAAGGGAGATTTGTCTAGCCGTCTCAATGTCGTCGCCAACACCCACGACGCAAACAGCTCTGGACTTGAGGGCAAAGGTTTCATTTCCACGAAGTTCCATGGAGCCGGGATAGACTCGGATTTTGTCACCGTGCCTCTTGCTTAGCACATATGCCTTTCTCAAGTTAACAGGCGTGCCTACTTCCTCAGGATTCACTAAGTTGGGAAAAGCATCGTCATACCCCCCATAATTCGGCGGAGCCTTGTAAGTCACGACTGTTGTAGCTTCTTCCAACGTGATGTGCGTTAGGTTGCCTTCCAAGATTTTGTAGCAGATGTCCACAAGATCGTCTTTCATGATTGGCAGAATGTTGATGATTTCAGGGTCTCCAGGTCGGCTGTTGTTCTCCAGAATTTTCGGTCCTTTGCCGGTGTGCATGAAAGCCACGTAGAGCGGAACGCCACGTAAGGCAGTCTTATCTTCCGCCGTTGTTTTCCATTTCTCAAAAATCCTGGTGACGATTTCCTCTTCTGTCGCTCTTTCGTCTTTGGTCAAAAAGGGAAGAACGTCACCCATGTTCTTATACGAGCCCATGCCGCCGGTATTTGGTCCTTTGTCATCGTCAAAGGCTCGTTTGTAGTCTCGCGTGTCTGGCAGCGCCACGAGGTGTTTGCCGTCGCAGAAGGCTTGGAAACTTGATTCTTCACCTTCAACTTTCTCTTCAATGATGACTGGTCCGTGTTGATAGTTAGACTTGAAATGTTCGAACAGCTGTTCCCGAGTTGTGAAGTGGTCTCCCCACACGCCTACACCTTTTCCGGCAGCTGGCTTGTCTGGTTTAACGACTGCCTGATTGTCGAGTTCATCAAGCCAACCGTAAACATCCCTCTTCACATCTCTTGTGCTTCTGTAGCTTTTCGGATCGAAAATCTTGAAGCTCGGATTTACTTCTGGCACAATTTGCTGAAACAGGAGTCTTTGGCGGACCTTGCTCTCTTCGATGGTGTATTCCTTTGTTGGACAGATCATAGGTATGCCTGTTCGCCTTTCTACTGAATCGCGCACGCCCTCAATAATGGGTTTTTCGGGACCGACGATGCCAAAGTCGATTCTGTCCTTGTTTGCTTCGGCGAACTTGCAGATCTCTTCAATGTTCAAGTCTGGAATGACAACATGCTTGATCGCTGCTTTCACATTGAAGGGGTTTCGCTGCTTATCTGCAACAAAGATTTCGACCTTGTAATCTAGGCTTCTGGCGAAGGCGTCAACTATGGCTGTTTCTCTTGAACCGTAAGAAACTACTAGTACGCCTATTTTCTCCATGATTGACCACCGTATCGTATTGATGAATAGTAGAGGCTGGCCTATTTTGTCGTTGACTGAACTTGTTCGTACAATTCCTCTATCTCATAAAGTCTTCCAGTTTCTTCGTGGCCTTCCATGAACCTTTTCTTCATTGTGTCTGCAATCTTCTGCGCAAGCGGTGTCGGATACTTGCCCGTGATACACGCCATGCACAACTGGTCTCGAGCTGCGCCTGTTGCTCTGACCAAGCCTTCAATGGATTGATAACAGACAGCATCCGCCCCGATTATCTTCGCGATCTCCTCAGGCGTGTGTTTTGAGCCTATAAGCTGACCGTAGGTTGCCATGTCTATTCCGTAAAGGCAGGGCCCGATTATGCGTGGAAACGTCACGAACAAGTAAACCTTCTTGGCCCCCATTCTGCGAAGCTTTTCCACTATGACTTTCGTCGTGTCTCCTCTCACTATGCTGTCCTCGGTCACTATGATGTGTTTTCCGTCAATCTTTGGCGCCAAGATGTTTATTTTTCGGTCTATCGTAGACTGCCGCTCCTTGCTCAGAAGGAGAAAGGCTCTTTCAGTCACGTAACGGTGCCTCCGCGAAGCCCTTTCCCATCTTAACCCAGATGCCTCATGAACGCCTAAGGCTGAGTCGTCGCCTGTCTCAGGCACTGAGAGAACCATGTCGGCGTTCTTCACGACTTCAAGATTTTCTCTGACAAGGTTTCTTCCAAACTCTTCGCGGATCTCATAAACGTATTTATCGTCAAAGCGTGAGTCAGGTCTTGCAAAATATGCGTATTCAAAGGCGCAAAAGGCTTTCCGCTCGCCGTTGACAAGTTTTCGCCTCTTGAAACCTTCTTTTGTGACCGTTACGAACTCGCCTGGTTCCAGCTCGAAATCTCTTATAAAACCATTTATGTCCAAACTAACAGTTTCTGACGAGAAAGCGTAAGTCGAACCATCGGGGCTGTGGCCAGCGCATAGTGGCCTTATTCCGTGAGGGTCTTTGAACGCGAAGAAACTTCCGTCCTGTGTGATGCCTGCTACGGAGAAGGCTCCATCGACTTCCTGCATGCACGATTTGACTGCTGAACTCAGATCTTTTCCCTTGAGCAGTCCGACGATTAGCTTGTGGCATATCAACTCCGCATCGCATTCATAAGAGAACTGAGGAAATTCCGTGCCGATTTCCTTGTTGACTTGGAAGGTGTTTACAACATTGCCGTTGAAGGAAACAGCCAGCTTCAACCCGTTTTTCGATACAGTCACAGGTTGGGTGCCTTTTATGAGTGATTTCTCGTCGCTCTTACCCGAAGTTGTGTATCTGACGTTTCCAATGCCAAGGTTTCCTGGTAGCCGTCCGAACCATTCTTGAATGGCGCTTGTCTTTATTTTCGGCACCAAGTCTAGGCTTCTGTGAACGTGGAATTTGCCGTCACTGTACGTAAGAAAACCGTGTGATTGGTGTCCCCTGTGGTTCTGAGCTCTGAGACCCCAGTAAACGTATGGGAATATTGGTTGGTTTTCGTAGTTGATGGCGGCAAATACTCCGCATGCGATTTTTAGCTGGTCTCCCATGTTTGGGCAATAATCAGGCGGGTATTTATCAGTTTTTAGGACATTTTCAAGTAAAA
>Ga0066637_10000691_pt1 | contig 20831 bp, 22 predicted proteins | sample CryGeyCG2014_020_FD_62737 | JGI IMG/M metagenome (GOLD analysis project Ga0066637, IMG submission 62737) | Groundwater microbial communities from aquifer - Crystal Geyser CG08_land_8/20/14_0.20 | ecosystem: Environmental > Aquatic > Deep subsurface > Groundwater | place: USA: Utah: Grand County...
TTTTAGCTTTTTGAGTGAAAAAGTCAAAAAGACAATCCCCTGTATGCCTTGATAATTAAGGGGTGCAAGGCTAGTAGAAAATCTTTTAAGAAAATGTGAAATCTTTGCCAAAATATGCCGTTAGATATGTGGGAGTTCTGAAGGGCGGCAGAAACGGTTAGTTTTTCGGAGCTCTCACATAGAAAGTCTTAAGGGGGGGGGGGTAAAATATGGACCCAGTTAAACCAAAGTCAATAAAAATTACACGTTTATATCCACCACAAAGGATAAGCCGGAAATTACTTGCAGCTAGCGCCTTAATTATCGCCTGCCTATTAGGCGGGATAGTTTATCTTCTAGTAACTTCTAAAAACAAACAAAGCCAGAACGAAGAACAAATAACTTTAACCAATAGAGAACATGAAGCAAGTAGCACTAAGAGAGCAAATGCCTCGGGGGAAAACCTGTTAAGGCCAACCCCTACTCCACAAAAAGTTTCAATCCCAGAAACCCAAGTTGGAACAGCCACCCCTTCGGTCGCTGATGCTGACCCTGTTGATTTTATGAGCCAAAGAATGATTGGACTATCACTGCATCAACTTTCAGAAAGTGATGTTTTAGTTACTGGTGAATGCCCAAATCATTTACACAAAGTAAGAATTGATAATCAACTCTATTACACTGATAGATTAGGCGCCATTAATCACCCTGGTTTTCGTCTAGTTAATGATGTCTATTACTTGATCTACCGTTCCCAGGACAATGAATTAGTCGGGCTGGCAGCCTTGCGCGAAGAAGACGGTTCCGTTCTAAGGATTGTCGGGTTAAATGGCGAAAGAGGGCCCAGAGGAGACAAGGTCAGGATTGAAAATAAAAGGGGCAAGAGCTTGGTTTTCTTTGAGGGACACACAGAACAATATGAACTAAAAGGGGTAGCTCTTCCATTATATGGCGAAGGGGCTTGTGGAGAAGCAAGTTTATTTTATCTAAAATTATCACACGACAGCTTGCTTCTCGCTCCAAACGTCGAAGCACTTGAGGAATATTTCCTGTCAAAATAAAAATACAAATAAAGTGAAATTTTCCAAAAAACCATCAAATAATCCTCTGTAACAAGTAGGAGGTGAAAACAACTATGGGACAAAGCTAACACTTTCACAACTGGCTAGCGTTTTTCCTCATCCATTGAAGCGAGCTGATAAGGGGTCGAGAGAAGGGACTGTTTATGTCTTTACTAAATGTTTCGACACAGCCAACCAGGCGACTCCCCCGTTTAAACCCGAAACCCTGCAGACGCTTGATTCCCAGGCACCGACAGAAATCATACTCGAAGTTGATACTAATGCCCAACCATACTGGCAAGCTCTTGCCGCGCATCTATGCATTTCAATCGTTCCCGAAGAAGACTAAAAAATTAAATAAAAGCAGGAGGAGCAAAGACTCTTCCTGCTTTATTTTCTTATACGATTCCTTAATCTCCCCACTCTCCCCACCTCCACCACCACCTCATCCCCGGCTTGCATGGAGCCTATACCAGAAGGGGTGCCGGTTAAGATCAAATCGTCTTTTTCCAAAGTCATAATAGAAGAAACAAATTCCACAATCTCGTAAACATCAAAGATCATATCCAAAGTATTGCTTGATTGTTTCAGCTCACCATTTAAATAACATTTAATCTCTAATTTAGTCGGATCGATATCAGAGACAATCTTTGGGCCAACCGGACAGAAAGTGTCAAAGCCTTTGGCTCTCGTCCACTGGCCATCAAGCTTTTGCAAATCCCTGGCTGTCACATCATTGGCACAGGTATAGCCTTGGATATGCTTTTTGGCATCAGTTTTTGCAACATTGCGGCAGTGATCTTTAATCACAATAGCTAATTCTGCTTCGTAATGAAGGTCTTGGGTTTGTTTGGGGTAAACAATTGAATCGCCGTCATAAATTAAGGCGGTGAGCGGTTTCATAAATAGGACAGGCTCTTTCGGAATCGCCATCCCCATCTCTTTCGCATGCTCATGATAATTGAGGCCGACGCAGATTATTTTTGTGGGTTTTAGTTTCATACATCTAATAGTAGCATCAAAAAATAATTATGTAAAAGCTGAAATTATCGATATAATAGTATGACAAAAACAACCAATGCAGCAAACACAGCTCGAGAACACACTCGGTATTTTCCTCAAAATAAATACGGTTATACCAGAGCAATAGCAAGTGGGGAAATCCGGGTAAAAAACAATCGATTATCAATTGAAACACCACCTCTTTCTTTAGACAACCTGCCGTTTTTTAGTTGTCACAGCGCAACCGCCCTGATGGCAAGAGTTTTAAGAGAGCAAGGCTTTCAATGTGTTTCAGAAAAGCTCTTTGTTTCTGTTTTACCTCACAATAAGGACGGTCCAATCCCTCATGAAATTTGTCGCGGAAGAGATAATAATAGCCTATTTTTAATCGGCATGACACCCTTTGATAAACTGTTAAAAACCTTTCCTTTTAAAAGAATTTTTATCCCTTTCTGCTTTGAGTTTGAGGGACTATATCCAGAGTCAACTCTTTTCTCTCAAACCAATTTAGAGGATGAGGGAAATGCTGTCAATGAGAAACCAAACTGGCCTATTCCTGGTTTTGACTCTAGCCCTATCCCTCTCTTTGCTCTGGCAGAAGGCAACCGGATAAAAGCTTGCAGTTTAGGAATAGCGAGCAAACGTGGAATCTTCAACATCTATCTATTAGCCACAATTATGGAAGGACAAGGAAATACTTCGGCCCTAACAGGCCTCTGGACAGGTTGTCTACTTGTTCAAACAGCGAGCAATCAGCTTGCAAAACTAATAGAAACAGTTTCTCAACCAACGGTAGCTGCAACAAGCTCTTTAGAAACGTTGTTCAGAACTGAGCAAGCAATTTTTGCCCCATTCAGAGAAAATGACAATTTCCATCATGATGGTTTAGCTCTTTTTGCTGACGCTTGGCCGGCGGTTGTCACCTTTATCAAAAAACTTCCTGTTGAAGAGATTCAAGCTGCGCTTAGCGAATAATTATTTCTGACAGCTGCCACAAAAAGATGACGTCCGTCCCCCCACCTTCATCCGCTCAACAACATCTTTGCACTTAAAACACTTCTTTCCATACCGACCGTAAACTTTTAATTTTTTAACATACGCCCCTTCCTCCCCATCCGCATTAACATAATTGCTAAAAGTCGTCCCTTGCGAAGCAATGGCGGCTTTTAAGATTTTGATGATGCCGTCATGGATTCGTTTAATCTCTTTATCAGTTAAAGCCCCAACTTTTCGATCAGGTCGTACTTTAGCATAATAACAAACCTCGTCACTGTAGAGGTTCCCTACCCCAACCAAAACCGTATTATCCATAATAAATTGCTTCACCCTATTCCTTGGCCTCTGCCTAATCCTCTGCCTTAAATACGCAAGTGTAAACTCTTGACTCAAAGGTTCTGGCCCCAGCTTTAAGTTTGTGAAATAATTCACAATCTCTTTACTATTATATAATCTGACCCAGCCAAACTTGCGCACATCATTATAATAAAGGGAAGTGCCGTCAGAAAAAGTAAAAGTAGCATGGGTGAACTTATTTGGGAGGATTTCGCAAGATTTCTCAATTGGATGCCCGCCAATTAAACATTTCTTCTGACTGCGATAAACCAGCTGGCCGGTCATTTTTAAATGGACCAAAATATGATGGTCAGCAGTTAGATCAATAATCAGCATCTTCGCTCGCCGCCGTACTCCAATGACTTTTAGGCCTTTAACTTTTTTAAGGGAAAAGTTGGTCATCTTGGGGGTATCGCAGGCATAATCCGCGATTATTTTACCAACAATCGCTTTTTCTAAACCTCTTTTAACTGTTTCTACTTCCGGCAGTTCTGGCATGAAGATAATTCTAACAGAGGTGAAATAAATAGGCAAAAGTAACGATATATATTGTGGAGGCAAAGTATGCCAATAAAAATAGCATTTTTTGACCCATATTCACCACAAAATAGTCAGTACGATGGCAAAGCAAAACCACCGTATCGTTTTTTAGGTATGGCTAGCCAAGCTCGCGCCAGAGGCGCCAAAACATTTATTGTTGAAAAAGGTTCAGGCAATATCTTTCAAGCAATCAGAGCAATAGAAGCTTTTCAGCCAAATGTGGTTGGAATAAGCACATATTTTAATGACAGCTGTCATCGGCAGGCGCTGGAAGTGGCAGCGGCTTTTCGAGGTCGAGCAAAAATTGTGGTTGGCGGATATGATGCTACTACCAACCCCTTAGTTATAGAAGAATTCCAGCCGGATTATTTGGTTGAAGGTGAAGGGGAGCTGCCGATCGAAGCAATGGTTGAAGCAAACTTTGATCCTGAAAAGATTAATCCGGAAACCGCAAGAATAACTAAGGCTGGGAGAACTTATATTGTAGAGGCACAACAAGCTTTTGACCTTAATCTTCTCCCTTTAGCTCATGAAACTATGGATAGCTATAACACAAGAAGAAAATATCAAGAAGTAGTTATTAATATTGCCCGTGGCTGTGTTGGCCAATGCACCTTTTGTCCCGGCGGCAAGCAAAAAGTGGCTTATATGTCTGCTTCAAAGGTCATAGAGCACATCCGCTCATGGCTCCCTTTTATCTACCCTAACAGCATCATTGACCTTATGGCCCCTGATTTTACAACCAGCCCCAATCGAGCCAATGAGATCATTAGGGCTATTAATCAACAGCCTGACCTGCAAGGCAAAAGATATTTTTTCTCTGTCAGGGGCGATACCATAGCCGGGGCTTTAGCCAAAGTCTTTGATGATGGCACAATCGCCTTGGCTGAATGGGAAAATTTTCTTAATCATAACCGGGTTGAAATTGAGATTGGCTTTGAAACTAATGACCCTCAAAGGTTAGTTAAAGGACATTTCAATAAAATCAATCATCCGGAAAACAATTTGGGTCATTTAGAGACTTTGTTACAACTGGCACAAAAAACAGGAACTAAGGTGGGGATAGACCTGATCTCTTTTGATCCGCTAACCAGCGTTGAACAAGTGGCCGATGACTACGCCCTCTTAAATCGGCTGACAGAAGAATATTCTGATGCCACATACATTTTTCCCGATGCTATTTTCCGGGAATTAAAACCATATCCAGGCACTTTGGCGGTTACAATCTTTGGCAAAAATGGTTTTATCTTAACTCCGCATGTGAAAAGTATACCCTTACAACCGTATGAAGACCACCGCAGTAAGGCTTTGCTCGATACATTAAGGGGAGAGGCTGATTTTTTTGGTATCCAGCCTAGACTGCCGCTGAGTACAACTTTAGCCCGTATCATAGCTCTGGCTGATTTCTTTTGCCGCAGCAACGCCAACGGTCAAGTTGACGCATCTTTCTTTGTCAATCACCTGCGTGAAAATCCACCCCAGGCTTAAAAATAGTGTGCTAGAATAATTTAAACTAAAAAAAGGTGTATCATGCCAATAGTTAATATCCAAATGTGGCCAGGGAGAGACAAAGAGACCAAGAAAAAGGTGATTGAGAAGGTTAGTCAAACAGTAGCGGAAACTGTGGGCTGCCCTATCGAAGCCGTCACGGTGGTTATTGAAGATATACCGAAAGAGAACTGGGGTTTTGAGGGAAAACAAGCGGTCTAAATCACTTCCCTAAACGTCCCCATCACCACGTCAAAGAGGGCTAAGATCAGCGGGCCAATCAGTATCCCCGGCAGTCCCATCAGCTGGATTCCGCCTAAAATACCAAACAAGACAAGCAGAGGATGGACATTGGCATTATCCCCGATAATTTTGGGTTTTAGGAGATTATCAATCATGCTCATCACCAGAAAGCCGTAAACCATCAGCGCTATACCTTTCCAGGCCAAGCCAACAGGGAGCCCGACTAGAATCAAATAGACCGCAATCGGAAACCAAACTAAGCCAGCGCCTAAAACAGGAATAATCGAAATAATCGCAGTTAAAAATGCCCACAGCACCGGATTGCCGACCCCTAAAAACATATAAGCAGACCAGGCTAAAAAGCCGTGGAGTATCCCCACCACAATCTGCCCCAAAACAATCCCTTTGGTTAATTCCTCAAACCTTCTAAAAATCAGTTTATACTTCCCTTCTGGGAGCGGGAAAATATCCTGAAGAAATTTGTTGAGCCCCCTCCCCCCCCTTAAAAAATAATAAATAGCAAAAATTGTGATAAAAATATTTAAGAAAGCGCCCGGCAAGCCCCTGACGATTTTCTGAACCCAGATAATAAACTGATTGGCGACATTAAGCATCGGCTGCTCCAGATTTTTAACGTCTATATTGAAATTATTAATCAGATATTGAGGCAGCTTGATTGAAAAATCCGGCTGTCTAACATAGCTTTGCAAATAAAAATAACCCTCTTTTGCCTCGTGAGCCAGGATAGTCATGATAAAGATCATCGGCGCCAAAACAATCGCTATAATAATAAAAACAGTGATAACCGCGGCCACGCTGTTTTTTGGGAGTGGGCATGGAATGCGACTCTCAAAAAAACGATAAAGCGGATAAAAAATATACGAGAGAACCGCTGCCCCAATTATGGCCACCAGAAAAGGTTTTACAATCAAGAAAGAGAGATAAAGAACAATGATCACCGCAATGATAGTAATTGTCCGTCGATAAGCGACTAGTCTGTCTTCTTTGCCTGCCATGTGGTTAAATTATACTCGCGGGGTAGCTTGAGTGCAACATGATTATTTATTCGTTCCTGTTATAATCACAGCCAAGAATGAAAAAAATATCATGTTTAATTTGGGTCTATTGATCGTGATTATTGCGTGGCTAGTCTAGTTGTTCTACCTGTTCAAAGGCGAGAAAAAGATCCAGTCACTTTTTGTGGCAGCCTATGTGCTTGGGGTCATCCTCATCACCGTGGCCAACCCTAACCCTTTCCAAATCGGCTCGCTGGTAGCCTCCATCCTGGTCCTCTTAAAATTGCTAGTGTAGCCCTTGCTCCCTCAGTCCCCTGCCCCAACCATAAACCCAATCCTTTTAGCCGGCTACTCCGGCGGCGGCTGCATTAGTTTCTTGAGGACTTTAAAAACAGTCGTAACCTCAATTCCAGGCTTGGAATGTTTCTTTTCAAACTTAGCAAGTCTCTCTGCTAAAGCTTTATAAGAAACAGCAAATTCTCGGATCTTATTGAATATCCTCATGATCTTGATATTTACCTCAATCGCTCGTTCACTATTTAAGACCGATGAAAGCATCAATATCCCATGTTCACTAAAAGCATCTGGGAGATATTTGGCAAACTGGCCATGTCTTAAGGTGCCAAATTGGCACCTTAACATTAAATTTTCCACCTTGTTTAGTTGAAACATGAAATCTGGTGGAAAACGCTTTAGATTCCTTCTCACTTGACGTTTCAGTTGCTTTGGCTCCACTCCATAAAGCTGGGCTAAGTCCTGATCCAGCATGACTTTTTTCCCACGGACCAAATATATCTTTTTCTCGATCATTTCCAAAGGTACCATTTCGCTCATTATTTTTTTCTCCCTTGCTTGCTAGTTCCTAACACCAGAATGTAGCAAGATTATTGCCTGCTTGGGGGAACAATCTGAACAAAAAAGGTAACAAAAAATATATTATCTTTATAATAAAAAAACACTACCCATTAGGCGTATTTGGTTTCCCATTATCTAACATTAGGTGTCGCAGCTACGTCACTCTTTACTCCAAAACAGTTCATAAAAATTAGAGGTGCGTTTTTTACTCCCCCACCACTACCCGCTCGTGGGAATGATGGATCACATTGTGGTTGGGCAAGAGGACAGTGGCCAGCAAAGAAAATAAGATAATAATCATCGCGAAGAAAAACGCGTCCTGGAAAGCAAAGTTCATCTGGGCCACATAAAAATATTTAACCAGCGCCCCCTTGGCCACCATAACTGAGTTTAAATGCGACAGCCCCAGATCATGCGCCCGGCTGGCCAAAGCGTGGGAGGCCTTGGTAAACGCCGATAAATTGGTATTAAGTGCCGGGCCAGGATTATTCATATGAAATTTACTCCGGTTGGCAAGGACAGTGGAGAGAACAGCAATCCCAATCGCCCCACCAACCTGCTGGATAATACTCATCATCGACGAGGCCATCCCGGCTTTATGGCGGGACACCGCGTTCAAGGCAAGGGTCATGATCGGTGCCATCAAAAGACACATCCCCACCCCGCGGATAATCGTCGGCCAAAGGATGTCCCAGTAGCTCATGTAAATGCTGATATCCGTATACAAATACATTGAATACGCAGTGACCAAAAGGCCAAGGAAAACAAGTAAACGAGGACTCGAACGATCAGAAAGCCAGCCCACCACTGGCATGACAAAGGCAATAATCAGTGAACCAGGCATGAGCATCAGTCCGCTCTGGACTGCGCTAAGTCCCATTAACTGCTGCAAAAACAAGGGCAAGAGAAAAATACCGCCAAACAGGGCCACACTCCTAATGGCCGAGATCAGCATCGCCACAGTAAAGACGGAAACTTAAATAAGCCCAAGTCCATAATCCTGTCTTTGACCAAGCTCTCGGTCACCAAGAAACTCACCAGGCCAAACACCGAGAGGCCTGCGCAAATCATGATGTACCTGGAGGCCCAACCCTCCTGCTCACCCTTGGATATCCCCAGGAGAAAAGCAACCAAAAATAAGGTCAAGAAAACAAAGCCCCAAAGATCAAAAGACTGGTGGACCTTGCATTGCGGACGGTCAGGGATCAGCATTTTTAAGGCCATCCACAAACCAAATATCCCAACTGGCAAGTTAACTAAGAAAACCGAACGCCAGCCAAAGGCATGGGTCAAAAATCCGCCCAAGGTAGGACCAAAAGCCGGGCCCACCACAATCGCGATACCAAAAAAGCCCATGGCCTTGCCCCGCTCCCTGGGGCCAAAAGTTTCGGCAATCATCGCCATGCCAGTCGGGGTCATCGCGCCACCACCCAACGCCTGAATAACACGGGCCACAATAAGCGAAGGAATATCCCAAGCCATACCACACAAGAGAGAGCCAACAGTAAAAAGAATAAGCGACATAGAATAAAGTATTTTGTGACCGATCCGCTCCCGCAGCCAGGCGGTCAGCGGCATCAGTACGGCAAAAGTAAGCATGTAAGCAGTGACCACCCATTCGATGTCAGTTACGTTAGCACCAAAATCAGCCATAATAGTGGGGATAGAAATATTGACAATACTGACGTCGAGCAGAGCCATAACCATGCCGATCATGACCACAATCATGACCTGCCATTTATAATCAAGGCCTGACACAGGCGGCCGCTGGGACATTTTACCTTACCTTAATCTTGACGCTGACTGATTGCCCAGCGCGCAGCAGCCTTTGGTTTGGCATTGGGTCAATCGTTATCTTGACCGGGATTTTCTGGATCACCTTGGTAAAATTTCCCGAAGCATTTTCCATCGGCAGCAGGGAAAATTGTGAAGCAGTCGCGGCATTGATCTCGGCCACGTGACCTGTCAGGGTCCCCCCTTCGTCAACTGTAATTTTAACCAGCTGGCCGACTTTGACCTGCGCGATCCTGGTCTCCTCAATATTAGCGCTGACCCAGGCATGGTCAACATCAGATATTTCAATCGCCACCTGGCCCGGCTCAAGCAGGTTTCCGGGGTACGCTAGTTTTTGGATCGCAACCCCATCGATCGGGCTTTTAAGATAAGTATTCTGCAGGTTAATCTCGGCAAGATGAAGCTCGGCCTGGCTAATATCATATATTTGATAGTAATGTTCATGGTTTGTTCTTCAGGGAGTAAGTCCATTTTAGATAGTAGATAGTAGTAAATTGTTAGTAGTGAGTAGAAATACCACTAACAAAAGCTATTTACTACTTTTTCTACTCTCTAATCTCTACTTTCTTTTTTCCTAAATCCCCTCTTTTACCGACTTTATAAGTCCGCTTAACATTTTGCCGATTTCTTCTGCCATTAAATATAAATCATCAAATTTTTTAGGCTCTAGAAACTGGACCTCCCGGCACAACTGCAAGACAGGCACACATTCAAGCAGCGAGGCCCTTGCTGTAAAGAAAAACTGTCTCTTTTCTCTAGAATGTATCCGTCCGTTCCCTTCAGCAATGTTTAATGGAACAGAAAGAGCTGCTCTTTGAAGCTGATCTATTAACGTCCTGTCTCTTAACTGACCCAATGAACCACACAGGGCATATACATTGACCACAAAACTCATAGACTTTTTATAAACCCCTAACTTCTCAAACATAAAAACCAAGGATATCACCTCCTTTCGTTAGATAATCACAAAGCACAAAAATTCCTAATCAATTTTAAACCCAATCTCCTTCTTGGGCTTTTCCTCATCCGCTATCATTTTGCGGAGAGTTTCAAAAACTATCTCAATTGCAACATCATGTTTTTTGTACTTTTGTTCAGGTTTCTTAATTTTCTCTGATAAGTTCTTATGCCTAGACAAAATTAACCGCAAGCTAGTAAAAGCTCTCATTATTTGAATATTAACGCTTATCGCTCGCTCACTTCTCAAAACAGAGGAAAGCATGGCCACTCCGTTTTCCGTAAAAGCATTAACATTACTGTGAAATTTAACCTGCGAGGAGGTCACAATTTGTGACATCCTTAGTATTTCTTGTTTTGAAAGAGAAAACATAAAATCTGCCGGAAATCTTTTCTGATTTCTTTTAACCGCCTGATTCAGAACTTTTGTCTCAACCCCATATAAGTCAGCTAAGTCAAAATCTAGCATAATCTTATATCCCCTAATTAAGTAAATCCTTTTCTCAATTATTTCAACTGGAATCAAGTCATTCATTTTAAGTTTCTTCATTTATATAAAATGTGTAGCAAGGTTATTGCCAGCAATTTAGAAAACAGAGAATCAATAATAAAAAATGGTATTTTTACGATAAAAAGTAGAAAAACCTATTGACCAGCGACTCAAGACTCACGACTGGTTAGGCCATAAAATCGTCGGAATTACGACCTTAGGCTAATTCCTTAGTCCAGAAAAAGCGGTCTCATAGCGGTTGCTGGCGTTCCAGATCAAATAACCAGTAGCCCCGGCATCTTTGCAAGCCTTGACCTGATCGGCAATGTACTGCGGCCCATAATTAGGGGAGCGCAAGTTAAAGCCTTGGATCCAGGGGACAACCGCCACAGCTTCGGTAGAGAGAATCTCTCTCGTTTTTTTTATCCCGGCAGCTACAAAATAATACGGCTCTGACCCAGGGTTAGCAAAACCATCATAGCCAGCGTGAAAATGCGAGGGATAAAGCATGGGCGAGATGACATCAATATGCTTGGCCAAACGCTTTAAGTCCTGGCCCAGGCTCGCAATGTCATTTTTGCTCTGCCAAGCAGTTACCCCAAAAATATCAACAGCAATGGAAACATTATATTTTTTGAGGCGCTGGCGGACATCACTTAAAAAAGCCTCGATCATATCAATTTTACTTTTACCCTCTTGATAACCAGGATAAATAGTTTCCCTAGCCCGGCGCTCGGCTGGGAAACGAATATAATCAAATTGCACCTCGTCAACCCCGCATAGGGCCGCCCGCTCAGCAATCAAAGCATTGTATAGCCGGACTTCTGCATTATATGGGTCCGCCCATTTGCCACCCTTCAAATCCTGGTACAGGTCCACCCCACCCTCTTTTTTCTCGCTCTTAACCCTAATCCCTAAATCCGGCCTGGCAATAACCAGGTGATCGTCTTTAAAAACCACTATTCTGGCTGAAACAATAAAGCCCTCTTTTTGCAGCCCCTTGATCACCTTAGTAAAATATTCATCTCCAGAGACCCTGATCCCGGGTAAGCATTTTCTAGCCTTGACCAATAGCAAAAGCTCACCCTCAAGAAAATGCTTGGCATCCACCACAATTGTGTTAAGACCAGCCTGCTTGGCCTCAGTTTTTAAGCGGTTAAAAAATGATGGGGTTTGCACCACATAAGCTGTGACATAAAAGCCTTTGTCCGCGCTCCTCTTTTTTTTAGGCGAGATCTCTTCGTGCCGGACATGCTGGATAAGACTTAAACCAAAAAAGCAAAGCAAAGTCAATAACAAAACCAGCAACGGCCAAACGGCCTTTTTAAACATTAAGGGAAATTATAGCATGAAAAGGAAAGTAGCAAGCAAGTTTAAGCTTGTACCTGTAAATTAAGCTTCAATACTACTTAAGAGAAGCGCTGAAAGTTTGGTCACCAGTGCTGGGTCATCTTTCCCCCTGGCAATAGCGAGCATCTGCTCTAGCCAAGAAACCATCGTGTTTGCCATCTGGCTCATCCCAATTGTTCGCAGTTCTGGGATCGCCCCGGCCAACATCTCAGCATGAAAAAGGTTGGCCAAATCACCAAGGCCAAGACCCCGAACCATTCTGAAAAGAGTTTCAGGATAATCAGGATTTGCTTTCTGCTGATCATAATATTTAACTAAGTATGGTAGAAATTCAATCGCTGGCGACTGTCTGGTTCCTCCCCCTCTCCAAAGGCTGACAAAATATCTTTAAGAACGGCTCTGGGCTTTTCTCCCCCCGCAATCCTAGAAAATAAATTTTCTGTCAACGAAGGCTCCCCAATTATCTGTTCAACAGCAAACCCTACTAACTCCCTATCACAATTTTACAAACGCTCCTCAATTAGATAGCTGACAAAATCAATCGCATCCTTTTCAAACAAAAAGGAGAGCAAAAGATCAGCCTCTCTGCCTGACAAGGCAGTGGCTGCCGCGCGAAAGAGTAAACTCAAAGGGTGAGCCAAGTCAACCCTTGGATCAAAGTCGCTCTCGTCTGGGGTAATTTCGGCCAAGCGGCACACCAAAGGTTCTAAGCTAACCTCCTCTGGGCCAAAACGCTTAATCAAAAACGCAAAAATTAAAGGGGCACTTATCCGCTCAACTGGTCCAACCAAAGTGGTTGGCCGCTCCCCAAGCAAAAAGACTCGCTGAGGAGCAGCTTCGCCTGGTACTGGATAAATTTGCGTCTTGCTTAGCCTCTCACTATGATAAATTGTCCCAGCCCCCTCCCCCACAATCACAATATCACTTGGTTCGAGTAGGGCCGCAGCTTGTTCAGTTAATAAAACACTGTCAATCCCCTTTTTTCTACCTAAACAAAGTGAGTGCTCTCGCTCTAGCAAAGGAAGAGTAATAGTCAAGCTCCCATCCTGACCAACTACAAAACAAGCATCAGAAGGGTTTTGGACCACTTCGGCTAAGGCATTCCTTGAAAGACCCTGAGGAAAACACAAGCAGACTGTGGTTTTCCTCAGAGATCGAGCTTTTTTAACGGCTAGATCAAATTGGCGTTCAAAGGCCTCGCCAAAAGCTAAATCAGTCATCATCCTGCGAGCATCCCCATTCTTCACCCCTTCATAAATATGAGACCTCGCTGCCCAAGCCAGCTCTTCAAACAAGTACGATATTGTGGAATTTCCGCTCTCATAACTATTATTCTACCTGTGCAAAAAATTTCACTTTTCAAAGGAGGTAAATTTCCCCTATCCCTTGAGGAACGGTGGTTTGGGGGTGAGGGCCAAGCGAATTCCTTTACTTTATCCCGCCCCTGCTGTAAACTATTTTTTATGATTAAACTAGATAATATACCACCTGAGGTCAACCAGATTATCAAGACCTTAAAAAGCCATGGCTCTCAAGCTTATCTGGTCGGCGGCTCTATCCGCGATCAGCTTTTGGGCTTGCCAGTTAATGAATGGGATATCACAACCTCAGCAAGACCAGAGGAGGTCCCTAAACTTTTCGCAAAAGTTATCCCAACGGGAATTGATTTTGGGACAGTCACAGTTTTGCTTGAGGGAAAAGCCTTTGAGGTCACAACTTTTCGAGCTGACGAAAAATATGTTGATGGCCGCCACCCTGATAATGTCAGGTTTTGCCAAGACATTCACCAAGACCTTTCTCGACGAGATTTTACAATCAATGCCCTGGCCTATGATCCAGAGAGCAAAGAGCTAATCGATGATTTTGGCGGGCAAAACGACCTCAAGGCTAAAATCATTAGAACAGTGGGGAGTCCTATTGAGCGCTTTTCTGAAGATGGGCTTCGCTCTGTTCGCGCTTGCCGTTTTGCCGCTAAACTTGGGTTTATAATTGAAGCTAAAACCTTGGCCGCGATCAATCAAACTTTGGCCACAACCGCAAAAGTCGCGCCAGAGCGGATCCATGACGAATTAGCAAAGCTCCTCTCAGCCAAGGAACCGTCAATCGGCCTGGAATATATGAGACAAACCAGCCTATTAAAATTAATCCTGCCAGAGCTAGAAAGATGTGTTGGGGTTACTCAGCCCAATGAGTATCATGAATATGACGTCTATTGGCATAATCTTAAAGCTTGCGATGCTGCGTCAGCTGATAATTTAGTTGTGAGACTGGCTGCCCTTTTTCACGATATTGAAAAGCCTAGTTGCCAAGTCGAGGAAACCTTTTATGACCACGACCAAAAAGGGGGAGAGACCACAGCTAATATCTTACGGCGTTTAAAATTTAGCAAACTCGAAATTGAGCAAGTTTCAAACCTTGTCACTCAACACATGTTCAACTACACCAGCGACTGGAACGACTCAGCAGTCAGGCGCTTTATCCGCCGAATTGGTGGGGTGCAAAATGTCGCCCCGCTCTTTGCCCTACGCCGAGCTGACACTAATGCCATGAAAAGCAAAGTTGGAGCAGAATACCTGACTAAGCTGCAAAAACGGATTGACAAAATCATTGTTGAAGAAGATGCCCTGCGTGTCACTGACCTTAAAGTCGATGGGAACGATATCATGAAAATACTTAAGCTCAAACCTGGTCCTCGTGTTGGCGAAATCCTTAGGGCTCTGCTTAATCAGGTCTTGGATAATCCAGAATTAAATGAGAAAAACAAATTGCTTGAATTGGCTAAAACTATTAAGTAAGCGGACCAGTCTGGTCCTTGGTATTTGGTATTTGGCACTTGGTACCTGGTGCCTGGCGGACCAAGCTGTGATCACTCAAATAGAAGCCAAGCACGACCGCGGATTTGACTATTTAGATATATTTTCGTCAGCTGACACCAAAGGCAAAGGCTTGCTCCTTGAGGACAAATTAGTCATAGATTTCGAAGGAGCCAAGATCTCAGCTAAAATCAAGATCACGGAGCGCAGATCAACTCGCATTAAAAATATTCGCGCTTATCAATACCAGCCAGGTATCGCCCGCGTAGTCATTGACCTTAAAAAAGGGATTGACTATGACCTGGTCTCAGTCTTTGGCCGGGCCAAGACAGTAGTTGAGATCTCGAACCGAATTGATGAGGCCGAAAAAATTATTGCGGCCTGGGAACATCAAAACTTGGCCTTGGCAGGAAATCCTTTAAAAACCAAAAAACTAGTCCCAACTGCTAGCGGAAGCTTAAAAGGAAAAACCATTGTAGTTGATCCTGGCCATGGGGGGAAAGACCCTGGAGCAACTTCAATAACTGGCATTGAGGAAAAGGTTCTGACCCTGCAAACCGCCCAAAAATTAGCGCAAGAGCTGACAGACCTTGGGGCCACGGTTTATTTAACCCGCAATGATGACACCACCAGCAATCTCAAGCAGATTGTAGACTTTACTAATCAAACCCGGCCGGATATCTTTATCTCAGTCCATTACAACTACACCACCAACAAAGAGGTTGAGGGGACAGAAACCTATTATTACACTAACCAGAGCCGCCCCCTTGCTTTAGCAATCCACAAAGCCATGACAACAGAGCTAGCGCGGCGCGACCGAGGCTTGCGCAAGGTGATGTTCTACGCTGTTCACCACACCCAGGTTCCAGCCATCCTCGTTGAACCTTTATATCTCTCCAGCTATAATGATGAGCGCTTAGCCAAATCAGCTGACTTTCAAGAAAAGATTACTAAAGCAATTGCCGAAGGGGTGAAAAACTATTTCCGAACTAGGTAGTGTCAGAAGGATCGGCATTGAAGGGATTTCCCTCAAACACGGGGGAGCCACGCATCTGGAAAAAACAATCCCAGCTTCGCCCATTGGGGTTTTTGATTCCGGTGTTGGCGGGTTGACTGTGCTGGTCCAGCTTAGTCAGCAACTCCCCCACGAAGACATTATTTATTTGGCTGACACTGCTCGTATCCCTTATGGCAGTAAATCAACAGAGGAAATCATCAAAATCAATCAAGAGATCGTCCCATTCTTGATTAAAAAAGGGGCGAAATTAATTATTATGGCCTGTGGAACCTCATCCGCCATTGCCTATCCAGTGATCAAAGATGAATATCCAATTGAAATGATCAGCCTGATCGAGCCTGGCGCTCACGCCGCCCTAGCTAGTTCAAAAAACGGCCGGATCGGGGTTATTGCCACCGCCGCCACTGTCAATTCTCACGCCTATCAACACAAACTAAAAGAATTAAATAGTGATGTTGAAGTTCACGCCACCAGTTGCCCCCTCTTTGTCCCGTTAATTGAAGGGGGCTTTACTGAAACAGAAGAAACTAAAAAAGTCGCCAAAGAATATCTGCACCCACTGCTCAAAGAAGGAATTGACACTTTAATCTTGGGGTGCACTCATTATCCACATTTAAGTAAGGTTATTCAGGAAATTTGTGGTCACCAAGTAATTTTGGTCGATCCTGCTCAAGAAGCAGTTCTAGTTGCCCAACAAATGTTAAAAAAAGCCGATACTCTCAAAAAAAGCAGCAAACCAGCCAGCCACGAATATTTCACCACTACTGAGCCAGCTCAATTTGAAATGATCGGCTCAAGGCTACTTGGCAAACCAATTATTGGGACAAAGCAGGTCAGCCTCTCTTAGTTTAAAAAAGTGTTTTGATTGGCTCGGTCCCTATCTTTTCCCCATTTTGCAGGGCCCAAATTTGGATTCCACGCTTCTCCCCCTCTTGATAAGGCTCTATTTGCACGTGATCGTCACACCCGGCTGGCAGAGAACCAGTTGGCAAGTAAATGTCTCCTGACTTTCTCTTTTGTGTATCACAAGCAATTTTCGATGGCCTGAAGTCTTTCGGGAATCAGGGCTCTTTTTGTTTTAGTTTTATTGGAAACTGTGTCTAATAATTCCGCGTCAAACACTTTCCAGAGCATTCTTCTTACTACATCAATAGATAAACCGGTTTTGATTTCCAAAAACTTAGAGATACATAGGCTAACAAATACGATAACTATGTGGGATTTTACACCTATTTCTGTCCACAAGAAGATAGGTCTGATTTCTAAATCATATTTTGCTATCCTAAAAGCTTTCTCAATATTCTAAAGGTCTTTATATCTGGATATTAACAACTCTGGCGCAAGATCTGAAACATTTGTGGCATATCCTTTTATCCCTTCCAGCAATTCGGCTTTTGTTATTAGCTCTTTGTTTAATTCCAGCTTGTTGTTTGAAGCGTTCTTTATGAATTTTGATTTTTTGAAAGCCTGACCGGGATTTTTCAATAATTTATCAGCACGAAGAATTTGCTTTTCTCTGTCAGATTTGTCTTTGTACGCCCTTTTTTGAGAAAAGTCACAAATCAGATAATAATGCTCCAGTTTTTCAAAAAAGACTTTTTTTTCGATCCGATCTAAGTCCCTGCTAAATTCTTTTATAAGCGACAACGGCAGGTTCCCCAGCCTGGCGCCTACCAGATAGTTGATTTTATTATCCTGCAGTTCTTTTAGATTCGATTGGCTAAGCATTGCCGCATCTGCTACAACGGTTAATTTTTCAATGGCATATTTCTGCTTGAAAGCTTTGATTACAGGGATTATTGTATGGCCTTCAAATTTATTCCCTTCAAATATCTCATAGCCGATTGGAAACCCCTGCTGGGTAACCATTAAAGCAAGAACTATCTGCAGTTGATTAAATTTGTTGTCTTTTGAAAATCCGCATTTTTTAAGGTTGTCTTCCTTGAGGCTTTTAAAATACAGCATAGTAACGTCATAAAACACAAGGCTAAAATCAAAGCCAAAACTCTTTTTTGAAAAATCAATGGCAATTTCTTCGCATGATTGTTTTAGGTTGAGAATGCTGGGCAATTCTTTGTATAAGCGATTTTTTGTATATTTAATTCCAAAGTATTCATCCAATAATTCAATGGCCTTTATCTTCGATAAAGGTTCTATTATTCTTATTATTGCCAAGTCCTTTAGCAATTTAGAATTGACGCGATCAAATCCCAGCTTGGCATAGCATTTGCTTAAAAACTCATAAGCATAATTATGAAATACATTTTTTAGAATAATTTGCTCAAAATATTCATCTGTGACGGCATTAAACGGCAGTTGCTGAGTACTTATTTGGTCACTAATAAATATTCCGGCTTGTCTTAGGAGGTGCCCCAACTCTTCTTGGTTTTTTGCCGTTCCAAAATGCTTTTTTATTTTTATTTTTCTATTTGGCCTTGAAACGACTTGAACGCTAGTATTACCAGCGCTGTTTTTGATTTTTCTTATGCGAAGATTCACCGAGTTATTATATCGTATGTATCACAAAATTATTTCCTCATGACACATTTTTGGCTTCATTATGACAATTATTGAAAAGTACTTTTTGCTTGGAGAAAGTCAGAAGACCCAGTCAACAAATTGAGTATGTAAGTTTGGCATACCTTTTTATCGGCAAAAGTTGAAGAAAATTTCACTTTTGGGCAAATTTATTATAAAATAAGACTATGTATCAACTGACTGTTGAAGACACCTTTGATGCCGCGCATGCTTTAAGGGGCTACGCTGGCCCGTGCGAAAACCTGCATGGCCACACTTGGAAGGTCCAGGTTGAGTTACAAGGAGAAAAACTAAACAAGATCGGCCTGCTTGAAGACTTTAAAACAATCAAAAAGCACCTTAAAGAGATACTTTGTGAATTCGATCACAATCACTTGAACGAAATAGCAATTTTCAAAACGCAAAATCCCTCGTCTGAAAATTTGGCTCGGATTATTTATGAAAAGCTTAAGCAAAAGCTCAAGGCTATCTCCAAGGTCACGGTTTATGAATCCCCCACTACTTGCGCTAGCTACTTTGCATAATTCACTTTCCCAGCCAAGTTTGCTATACTTAAAAAGTCATGAAATTCACTAAAATGCACGGCTGTGGCAATGATTTTATCTTGATTGATTCTCGCTCAGAAAAGCTTAACGAGATTAATCTAAAACAATTAGCGATTGATCTTTGCGATCGCCACTTTGGCATTGGTGCGGACGGCCTGCTGATTCTTTGGCCATCAACCAAAGCCCACTACAAAATGCAAATCTTAAATCCCGACGGTTCAGAAGCTGAGATGTGCGGTAACGGGATCCGCTGTTTGGCCAAATATGTCTACGAAAAAGACCAATTAAAAGAAGAGGTTATCTCCGTTGAAACCCCAGCTGGAATCAGACTCCCAGCCGTCATCCTCTCCCCTAGTGGCAAGGTTGAAGGGGTTGAGGTTGATATGGGAAAAGCGGAAATAATCAACAATTTACAATTAACAACTGACCAAGGGACATTTGAGGCACAGATCATTTCAATGGGAAATCCACATGCTGTAATTTTCACAGATGATTTAAGCAAAATCAATCTTCTGGAGCTCGGCCCGCAAATTGAAAATGATCCACACTTTCCGAGCCGGACCAATGTCGAGTTTGTCAAAGTCTTAAACGACAAGGAATTAGAAGTAATTGTCTGGGAGCGCGGGGCTGGAGAAACCATGGCTTGTGGCACTGGGGCTTGCGCTTGTGTGGTCGCTTCCGGCAAAAAACGGGCCTTAGTTCACCTGCCTGGCGGGAATTTAGACATTGAAATTAATGAAGCGGGTCAAGTGCTGATGCGCGGGCCAGCTAAGAAGGTTTTTGAGGGGGAGCTAAAACAATGAAAAAATCCAAGCGCCTTAACCAAATCCCCCCATATCTCTTTGTTAAAATCGAAGAAAAAAAAGCTGAAATGGAAGCTAAAGGGGTCGACATTATTAATTTTGGCATTGGTGATCCTGATTTGCCAACCCCTAAACATATCTTTAAAAAGATGCACGAAGTTCTAGAAAGCAAGGAAGCAAGCCAATATCCCAGCTCCAAAGGCGAGTTTGCTTTTAAAAAAGCAATCTCTAAATGGTACCAGAAAAGATTTAAAGTTGAGCTTAACCCCAGGGACGAGATCTGTTGTTTAATCGGCTCCAAAGAAGGGCTAGCCCATCTCCCACTGGCCTTTATTGATCCAGGAGACATTGCCCTCATCCCTGATCCCTCCTACCCAGTTTATAAAATCTCTACCACACTAGCTGGCGGCGAGCCTTATCTTCTGCCACTAACTGAAAAGAACAATTTTTTACCTGAACTTAAAAAAATCCCAGCTAATGTTATAAAAAAGGCTAAGCTTCTATACATTAATTATCCTAATAATCCAACTGGAGCAGCGGCTGATAAAGAGTTTTTCAAAAAGTGCGTCGATTTCTGCAAAAAGAATAATTTACTTCTGGTCTCTGACCTGGCTTATTCTGAAATGGGCTATGATGGTTATATCCCAAGTTCTGTGCTGGAAATCGAAGGCGCCAAAGATGTAACAATTGAATTCCATTCGCTCTCCAAAACCTATAACATGACCGGCTGGCGCATCGGCATGGCAGTTGGCAACAGCGAAGCTGTCCAAGCCTTAGCCATCATTAAATCAAACATTGACAGCGGCGCTTTCAAAGCCATTCAACTGGCCGCGATTGAGGCTTTATCTGCTTCGCAGGATTGTGTCAAAGCAAACAACAAAATTTTTGAAGAGCGGCGCGATGTCTTAGTTAACGGCTTAAATTCCCTGGGCTGGCAGCTAGAAAAACCCCAAGCAACTTTCTACTTGTGGGTTCCGGTCCCTAAAGGTGAAACCTCGGCTTCCTTT
>Ga0066637_10000692_pt1 | contig 20819 bp, 23 predicted proteins | sample CryGeyCG2014_020_FD_62737 | JGI IMG/M metagenome (GOLD analysis project Ga0066637, IMG submission 62737) | Groundwater microbial communities from aquifer - Crystal Geyser CG08_land_8/20/14_0.20 | ecosystem: Environmental > Aquatic > Deep subsurface > Groundwater | place: USA: Utah: Grand County...
GGCAGGGTTTCAGAAAAAGTGATTGATAAAATCAATATAAAAAATGCGGCGGAATTGGCAATGGAAAAAGCCCTCCAAAATTTAAAATCCAAGATTCAAAATAAAAAATCTAAAATCTTTTTAATAATCGATGGCAATAATATCAAAAACTTAAAACTTAAAACTTATAACTTAAAACTGATTATCAAAGGCGATGAAAAAGTTTTTTCCTGCGCCGCGGCCAGCATTTTAGCTAAAGTAATTAGAGACCGCCTTATGGTAAAATATGACAAAAAATATCCTCAATACGGTTTTAAACAGCATAAAGGCTATCCGACTAAATTTCATTTGAAAATGTTAAAAAAACAAGGTATTTGCAAAATTCACAGAAAGAGCTTCTCACCCGTTAAAAATTATTTAAAAATTTAAAATTAGAAATTAAAAATTGAAAAAACTTTTTTGGCAAGAAACAACACCTGCATTGTCTTCACCATTCTCCTCCGGCGGCGGGCAAGCCGGAAGTTGACACGGGGCAGACCCGTGTAAATTTGACACGGGTCAGACCCGTGTAAAATTTGACTTTTGATTTTTGAATTGATAGACTACTTAAATGAAATCGGTTGTTTTTTCAGACCATGCTTTACTTCAAATGCGAGAGCGAGGAGCCACAAGAGATGAAGTGATAGACACTATTAGAACAAGCGAAAGACTACCAGTTAAAGAAAATCGCCGCGCTTATCGTAAAAATTTTCAATTTAACGAAAGATGGGGTAAGAAATTCTATCGAATTAAACAAGTAATGCCAATAGTAAAAGAAGAACAAAATAAAATCATCGTGATTACAGTTTGGACATTTTATTTCTAACAAAATTATGAAAATAATTTACGATCCAAAAGTTGACGCTGCTTATATCCGTTTAAAAGACGGCGGTTTTCAAGTGATCACTCAACGAATTAGCGAAGACATAGCAATAAACTATGCTCCTGATGGTTCAGTGGTTGGAATAGAGATTCTTGATGCCAAGAGATATCTTCGCAAACGAAAATATAAAAAGGCACAACTTGAATTAGTGAATTTACAACCAATTTCGGTTACGGAATAGCTAAGTGAAAATAGGCGTCAACTCTATTTTTCTCATTTTTTCAAGTCAGCCCTGAAATTTGACCTTGCCATTATAATTTGTTAAGATAAAACATATGGCTACCATTACTATTCCAAGAAAAGAACTAAAAACAATAGTAAAAGAGAGTGTCCGGGAAATCCTTGAACAGGAGTCAATGAAATTCCGGGCTTTGCTTTTTCCTTTAGTATCTCAGAAGGAACAGAGGGATATTGAAAAGCGCTACGGCAAACCTTCACGAAAGATAGCAAAATCAATAGCGGTTAAAATGTGAATTGGCGCATTGATTTCTCCCCAAGTTCTCTAAAGTTCCTTAAGAAAAACAATCTTGAGGAAAATTTTGTTATTGATAAAATACAATTTACTCTACGAAAATTTAAAGGAGAAAATGTAAATATTAATGTCAAGAAACTTAGCGGAGAATGGGAAGGATTTCATAGAATTCGCTCTGGTCGGCTAAGAATTATTGTTGAGTTTCAATTTGAACAAAATAGAGCATATATTGAAGAAATTGACTGGCGAGGCAATGTGTCCAAGTAAAGTTTCTTATTGAGGTTCATTCAGTTTGAACTTCATTTGTTGAAGGGTTGTTGAGGTGAAGGAATGTTGAGGTCTAACCTCAACATTCCTCAGGGGGGTCGGACCTATGTAAAAGTGACACAGGTCAGACCCCGGTAAAAATTTGACTTCCGAATTTTGCCTGCCCCGTAGGAAGCTTTGCTTTCCTTCGGGGGTTGTGATAGGATGGGAAATTGGGATCAACTCTATTTTTCTTAATCCTGCCCTAAAATAAAATTGAAACTTTTTTGAGAAAGAATATAACGGTGAGCATGTGCGGACTCCATACCCTTATATGCCGATAGAAAAATCAGCCGGGGCAGTAATTTTTAGAAAAGAGCCTTTCGACGCGGCTCAGGGTAAAGATAATAAAATTTATTATCTTCTTTTGAATTATCCATCTTCAACTAAGTCAGCGCGAACTTATTGGGATTTTGCCAAGGGACACATTGAAAAGGGAGAAGAAATTGAAGAGACCGTAAAAAGAGAAGTGAGAGAAGAGACGGGGTTAACTGATATTGAATTTGTCAAGGGGTTCAAGGAATGGATAAAATATTTTTTTAAATTTAAGGGAAAAAATATTTTTAAAACAGTTGTTTTTTTATTAGCCGAGACAAAAACAAAGGAAGTCAAAATTTCTTTTGAGCACATTGGTTATGAATGGCTTCCCTATGAAAAAGCCGTTGAGCGACTTACTTTCAAAAACGCCAGAGAGGTTTTAAGGAAGGCAAACGAATATCTAACAAAATCCCAAATCCCAATGCTCAATGACCAATAAAATCCCAATCCCAAAAATCCCAAAAGCGATAGAGATTTTTTTAGTCATTAGGATTTAGGGCTTGATTGGGCATTGGGGTTTGGTCATTGGGTTTTTCTTAGGATTAGTTAATTAGAAATTGAATTCTTAACCTTTTTATTTATTTGTGGTAAAATAACGCATTAAAGCATAAAGAAATGTGTGGAGTTGTTGGCATAGTAAGCAAAAAAAGAGAGGTCGCTAAAGACCTTTACTGTGGTTTATACGCGCTCCAGCATCGGGGCAAGGAGGCGGCCGGAATAGCGACTTTTGACGGGGGAAAATATTATTCCCGTCTGGGCATAGGGGAGATACCTGTGGTTTTTCGAAACGGGGCCTTAGAAAAACTTCCCGGCAGAATTGGCATAGGCCACAACCGCTACAGCACGGCCGGCGTAAGCAATCTGGCAAACATTCAGCCGCTCAGAGGCGTTTGGAAAGGAAACGAATTTTATATCGCGCATAATGGAAATTTGGTTAATGCCGAAACACTGAGACGGTATTGTTTAGAAAGGGGATTTAAGTTTGAGGCTACTTCTGACACCGGGGTGATAGCGGCTTTAATTTCTTTAACCGAAGCTTCCTCTTTTGAAAAAACAATAGAGCAGGTATTACTAAAACTCAGAGGCGCTTACTCCTTGGTTATTCTTTATCAAGACAAAATTATTGCCGCCAAAGATAATCTCGGCATTCGGCCCCTTTGTTTTGGAAAAAGTGAAAATTATTTTGTGGTGGCTTCCGAAACCTGCGCCCTTTATCATTTGGGCGTTTCTTTAATAAGAGAACTTGACCCCGGTGAAATCTTAATTATAGATGAATCCGGAATAAAAGAATATTTTCACCCGCCGGTAAAAAAGAGAAAATTCTGCGTCTTTGAATTTGTTTATTTTCTCAGGCCGGATAGCATTATTTTTGGCAGAAGAGTAAAAGATGTCCAAAAAAATATGGGAATGCACTTGGCGAGAGAATGCCCGGTTTCGGCTGATTTGGTTGTTCCTATTCCGGATTCCGGCAAATACGGCGGTTACGGATTTATTGAGGGGTCCGGCGTTAAAAACGGCCAAGAAGCGATTTTAAGAACTCATTTGGTCTCCCGCACCTTTATTGAGCCGGTTAAAGAGTTGAGGGATAGGGGAGTGGAATTAAAGTTTGTTGTTATGGAAGAAGATGTGGTAGGGAAAAAGGTGGTTATTGTTGACGACTCCATTGTCAGAGGAACAACTCATAAACGGCTGGTAAATCTTTTCAGAAAGGCCGGCTCCAAAGAGGTTCATAGCCGGATTTTTTCTCCTCCTTACCGATACCCTTGTTATTACGGCATAGATACTTATAGAATTCAAGACGAATTGATTGCTCAAAGGAAAGAGGGCGATGTGGAAGAAATTAGAAAGGAGTTGGGCTTGGACTCTTTATGTTATTTAAGTTTGGAGTCATTGCTTAAAGCGATTATTGAGGTCTCAGGACAAAAATTAACCAAAGATGATTTTTGCGCTTGTTGTTTTAGCGGCGAATATCCAGTTCCAATTGAGGACTAAATAAACTAATTATGGCAAAATTACATCCATCTCTAAAAAATAAACCCCGAAGAAGAACAAGTTCTCTACGGGGCAGGGAATTTTGGTATAAAGACATCACTTTAATTCCCAATCGCCTGCCGGACTTTGAAAGAGACGAAGTTGATTTGACGACCAATTTTACAAAAAAAATAGTTCTCAAGACACCTTTTGTTTCTTCACCAATGGATACTGTTACCGAATCAAAGATGGCGATTCTTATGGGTCTTCAGGGTGGCATCGGCGTTATCCACTATAATTTTTCAACCATTGATGAGCAGATTAAGGAAGCGGAAAAAGTGAAAAGATTTATGGCCGGCTTTGTTTTTAACCCGATTGTTTTTTCTCCGGAAAGCGCCGTCAGAGACGTTTATGACATAAATGAAAGATTAAATTTCTTCAGCGTGCCCATAACGGAAGACGGAACGCTCAATTCAAAATTGGTCGGGATTGTCACTCGCCGCGACGTAAGGTACCGAAAAGATATGGAAACGAAATTAAAAGACGTGATGACCGCCAGAGAAAAATTGAGAGTGGCTAAAAAATCAGCAACGGTTGAGAAAAATAATTTGAATTCAGCCGTTGAAATTTTAAGAAAAAACAATTTGGACACTCTGCCGATTGTTGACGAAAAAGACCGGGTTGTTGCTTTGGTCACCGACTCCGACATCAGAAAGCAGGAACAATTTCCCTTGGCCACCGTGGATGAGAATAAACGACTAAGGGTTTTTATTGCCGTTGAAGCGAGATTGAAATTGGCAGAAGAAAGAATTAAAAAAGGATTTGCGGTTGGCGCAGACGGAATTTTAATTGACGCCGGCATTGTTTTTAGAGAACAACTCGCGATTGCAAAATGGGCGAAGAAAAGTTTCCCGAAATTAGAAGTGGTTCTGGGGAGCGTTGATTCAGCCGAGATGGTTAAAGAATTATTAAAAGGTTCAGCGCGATATTGCGATGGCCTTAGGGTTGGAATTGGACCCGGCGCCGCCTGCATCACCCAGCAGGAATTGGGCACTGGCCGGGCTCAGGCCTCGGCAGTTCGGGACTGCGCCGAGGCGGTTAAAAAATTGAAAAGAAAATACGGGACTGTCCCTATTATTGCCGACGGCGGAATAAAAATCCCTGATTTAGCCGATATTCAAAAGCCGGGAGACATAAGCAAGGCGCTGGCCTTGGGCGCCCAGACCGTGATGATGGGGAAATTATTAGCGGGCTTAGACGAGGCGCCCGGGGAAAAAGAATTTGATTATGAAGAAAATAAAATGGTCAAAAAATACAGAGGGATGGGTTCAGTTGAGGCGATGGAAAAGAGAGGGGCAGTTCGGTACGGAATTGAAAAATATAAAATAAAAGTACCAGAAGGAAAGGTAATCAAGGTTCCCTATCGGGGTTCTGGCTATGATTTCATCCCAAAATTAATTGCCGGGGTTAAACAAAGTTTGCAAAAACAGGGCTTCAGGAATATTAAAGAACTTCAAAAAGAAGCCGATATTAGGCCGATTTAATATAAAACTTGACCTATTATCTCATTGTATAGGAATTTCAATCTTGGAATAGTAATAATAGCCATATATATTTACCCTGTTAGATAGCCGCTTTCGCGAATTTAACAGGGTTAATCTTATTCACAAAGAGAGGTTAGAAATCAGATTATTTATTGAGAAAAATAGAATTGACCCCAATTTTCTCTTTTCCCCAAGTCAAATCTCGACAATAATTTTTGCCTATGATAAAATTTATTTGCCATTTGTTTGAAGACAGCTTTAATTTAACCTAATTTTAATTTACTACACTATCAATCAAAATAAAAGAGCAATGAATTACCCCGCCGCTTGCGGTGGGGTAAGATTACTTCGTAATCTAAAATGGATTTTGAAACCCGACGTCCCTACCTTTTTTCTCCACTCTCAAACTACCACAACTAATTGCCTCTGACAAGTCAAGTTTTTGGGTTTACGAGATTCCCGAGACCTGACCCCTGTTTTAGAAAATCTTTACAAAAGACACACGGCCGTTTATCGTTTATAAAAACGGGGTCAACTCTATTTTTGGGTTAAGGGAAAAATTGACATAATTTCTTTTTCATTCACGCCGTTAGAAGTTTGTTGTTATATAACCTTGAATTACGAAATACAAATTTAACAATGAGGTAGTAGCGGGTAAGAGTTAAAAATGTGTGAAAATTAAGGCGCCCTAATTTCGGTTTATCTCCGACCTTTCCTGCCTTTATTTTAATACATTTCTACAAATTACTCACTATCACTTCAATTCAAAAATTAAAAGTCAAATTAAACAGAAATATCAGGGTCAAACCCTGTCATGTAATGCTTTTTTGGCTGTTTTAAGAATTTCGAAATCAACAAAAATTGGAAATGACTGAGGTCTAACCTCAGTCATTCCGATATCTACAAGAACTGGTGGAGCCAAGGTTTTTTCCAGATTAAATGCGAGCTCAAATAAGACAGGACTTACGTAGTTGGTTTAAAACCCGATGTTATTTTTGTTTAACATCGGGTTTTAAACCTTTTAGGGTAGTTAGGGTAGGGACGTCGGGTTTCAAACCTTTTGCTTTTTCAACAATTTTTTCAAAGATTTGAGGATATTTTCTTGCTAATTGGGATAAGATTTTCCGGTCAATTTCTACCCCACTTTTTTTTAGCCCAAAGATAAATTTGCTGTAAGAAATTCCATTAAGCCGGCAAGCGGCGTTTATTTGAACCTGCCACAGTCGTCTAAAGTCCCTTTTTTTTCTTTTTCTGTCTTTATAAGCGTTAAACCAGGCGTGATAGACCGCCACTTTGGCTAATTTAAACTTTGATTTTCTTCCCCAGCGAAAACCCTTAACATATTTTAGCAAATGTTTTCTTCTTTTGTGAGCAATTTTTCCTCTTTTTACCCTTACCATAGTTAAATCAACCTTCTTATTACTTTTGCTTCGGCTTTTGACAATTTAACCCATTTTCGTCTTTTTCTGATTTTATTACCCGATTTTTTAGCCCGATGATGGTCAAGCCCGGTTGCTCTTCTTAAAATTTTGCCGGTTTTGGTAATTTTAAATCTTTTTGTAATTGATTTTCTCGTTTTCATGCTTTTGTAATAATCATTGTAAAGCCCCTCGCTTCTCTTTTTAACTCACGCTCGGTTTTTATTGGTATTAATTTATCTAAGAACCCTAAGAATTGCTTAAATTTTTCCTTGGCAAAATCGCCCAATGCTTTTTCTCTTCCTCTAAGCGTCATTTCCACCCTAATCTTGTCTCCTTTTTTCAAAAAATTTTCTGCTTGTTTTGCCCTAGTTTCTAAGTCATGCGGGGAGATATTAAAGCCCAGACGGATTGTTTTAAGTTCGCCGGCTTTTTTTATTTTGGTTTTTTTCTGGAACGAATAAAGGTATTTTCCGTAATCCATTATCCGGCAAACCGGCGGTTTTACTTTCTCCGTAACCTGAACTAAATTTAAATTGCGCTCTCTGGCAATTTTGAGCGCTATTTCCAAATTTAAAATCCCTAAATTTTTTCCTTGTTCGTCTATCGCCCTAACCTGAGCAGCCCTTATTTGATTGTCTACAAATGGTCTTTTAAACAACTTATAACCTATAACTTATAATTGACCTTGTGGAGGCGGCGAGTTATGGGCTCGCGTCTAAAAATCATCCTAAGACACATCTACCAATGTTGTTCAGAAATTGAAAATTTCTGAAAATTTATAGTCCAATTAATAATTTCTTGAACCGGATAAAAATTGGACGAAAATCCAGAGCAATAAGCCGAAATTTTCCCCAGTCCTTTCAGGCGAAAAGGGCCGGGTATCTCGAATTTTATGACAGCCGCGCCATCTTATCGAGAATCAAACGGTTTGGCCGTACGCTTAAAATTAAGCGTAAACAGGCATAGGAACGCTGAAAGCCGAAGCCACAGCATTCTTTACCTTAGAAAATAAGTTGGCACTTATTTTTTTTGTCAGTAGTTTTACAAGGAACCAACACCTTGATTGGCGTATCTTAGTTAGATTTTTATCAAAGCTTTTCACCCCCGTTCCTTTAATAATCTTTCCTTCTCTCGTTGAAACTCTCTTTTTTTAATTTTTTCTCGTTTATCAAACCTTTTCATTCCTTTGGCGCTCGCAAATTCTAACTTTATTTTTCCGTTTTTAGTATATAACTTTAAAGGTATTAAAGTCAAGCCCTTTTGATTTGCCTTTCCGATTAATCTTTTTATTTCCGACTTCCTTAATAAAAGTTTTCGCGACCGCTCGGGCTCATAATCCGGCGGCGCATTTTTTGGCTGATAAGGAGGGATATTTGCTCCGAGCCAAAAAACCTCGCCGTCTCTCAAAACGACATAACTGCCGGCTAAACCGAGCCCCCTTGTTCTCAGCGATTTCACCTCCTGTCCGAGCAAAGAAATTCCCGCCTCAAACCTCTCCAAGATTTTGTAATTAAAATACGCTTTTCTATTTTCAGATAAGATTCTCATTGATACAATTTAAAGCAGTAATTCTTTTGAATTTTTTTAAAATCTTCTATATCAAAAGTCAAAAGATCTCTAATTCCTTCACTTTTCATTGAGGCGATAATACTACAATCAACGAAACTAACGTCTTTAATTTTAATTTTTTTAAAAATATCCCAGGACTCTTTCTGGAGAAGTTCGTCAATATGAATTAAGGTTATTTGAGGATTTGATAAAAGATATTCCCCGGTTTCTATTGCAACTTCCCTTCCCCTTCTTTGAGAGAGAGCAGTAACGATTTCTAAAAATACAAGATTGGAGATGACTAAAAAAGTATCTCTCTCGTCAATTTCTTTAGCTGTTTTCAAAGCAGTTGAGTAAAGAGTATCAGTCGGATTAAAAAAGGCGACGAAAAAATTAGAATCAACAAAAATTCTATTATTTTCGACCATAAAGATATTTGTCAAGATTAATAGCCAAATCTTCCGGACCTTTCTTGCCCATTCTATTTATCCTTCTAGCGGCGCACAAAAGCCCCTCTTTTTTTATTGGAACGGTAGAGATACCTTTTTCCAATTTTTCTCTAATACTAGAGCGAATTATTTCAGAGACAGATGTTTTTTGTTTTTGGGCGAGCCTACGCAAAAATTCAATTTGGATTTTTGGAAGATAAATTTGTGTTCTATTCATATAACAGTATTATATACATTATGATGTATGCTTGTCAAGCCCTTTTCCTGGCAAAATTTTTACCATATCAAATAATGTAATTTTAGCAAAAATGTGGTAAAATTAAAACGTCTAACCAATTCAGCAACGAAAGTTTCTAATAATAATATCGGAGCGAGGCAGGATGTGAAGGGAGCGCTTCGCAGTCCCGCCCGCCGCAGATTATGAATTATCTATTAACTTTTAAAATATGATTCGCAATCAACTCGCCGATTTAATAAAAGACGCGATACAAAAATTGCAGGAAGAAAAAATTTTCCCTGAATTTAAAATTCCTGAAATTAAATTGGAGCAGCCGGAGGAAAAAAAATATGGCGATTATGCCGCAAATGCGGCAATGCTCATCGCAAAACAAGTGAAAAAAAATCCTTTAGAGGCAGCCGAAAATCTTAAATCTGAAATCTTAAATCTGAAATCTGGCTATTTCGACAAAGTCGAAATAGCAGGACCGGGATTTATTAATTTTTTTATTTCAAAAGAATACTTGCAGAAGCAAGTGGCCGAAATTTTAAAAAAGAAAGAAAAATTCGGCGCTTTGAAAATCGGCAAAGAGCAAAAAATTAATGTTGAGTTTATTTCGGCTAATCCTACAGGCCCCTTAACTTTGGGAAACGGCCGGGGAGGGTTTTGCGGAGACGTCTTGGCAAATGTTTTATTAAAAGCAGGGTTTAAAGTTGCCAGAGAATATTACATCAACGATGTTGGCGAACAAATAAGAAAGCTGGGGCACTCTGTTATTGGCGATTCAGAAGCGGTTTATAAGGGCGATTATATTTTGGCCTTACGGAAAAGAATAAACCCCCCACCACTTTCCAAGAAATTACTAATTGGAAAAGATATAACTTCTCCGAAAAATTCTCAAGAAAAGTGGTGGGGGGTAAAGGGCGAAAACCCGGAAGAGGTCGGGCAGAAAGCGGCCGAGATTATTTTGAAGGAGACAATTAAACCCGCGGTTAAAAAAATGGGCATCGCCTTTGATGTTTGGTTTTCTGAAAAAAGTTTACGCCAAAGCGGTGAAGTTAAAAAAATCTTTGACTCGTTGAAAAAAAAGAAATTAACCTATGAAAAAGAAGGCGCTTTATGGTTTAGTTCAACGAAATTCGGCGACGACAAAGACAGAGTTTTAATAAAAGAGGACGGCGAAACAACCTATTTTGCTTCTGATATTGCTTATTTAAAAAATAAAATCGGCCGCGGTTTTAATTATTTAATTTATATTTGGGGAGCTGACCATTATGGCTATATTAACCGGCTCAAGGCGGCGGCTGAAGCGTTGGGCTATTCAAAAGAAAAAGTAAGGATTATTATTATGCAGTTAGTCAGATTATTTAAGGGAGGAAAAGAGGTCCGAATGTCAAAACGCGCCGGAACTTATGTTGCCCTAAACGAATTAATAGACGAGGTTGGTTTGGATGTTGTTAGATTTTTCTTTTTAACCAGGAGCCCCGGCAGCCATTTGAATTTTGATTTGGACTTAGCCAAAGAACAAAGTGAAAGAAATCCGGTATATTATATTAAATACGCTTATGCGAGAATATGCAGCATTATTAAAAATTTAAAATTTAAAAATTCATTTAAATTTAAAAATTTAAAATTAAAAATTAATACCCTAAGATTATTAAACCACTATTCAGAGTTAAATTTAATCAAACAATTAATTAGATTTCCAGAAGTTATAGAGGATACGGCGAAAGACGAGCAAGTTCAGCGGCTTCCTCAATACGCCTTAGATTTAGCCGCCGTCTTTCATCAATTTTATCGCGACTGCCGAGTAATTTCCGAAGATAAAAATCTAACTCAAGCCCGTTTGTCTTTGATTTTGGCAACAAAACAAGTCATTAAAAACACTCTAAATTTAATGGGAATTTCCGCCCCGGAAAAAATGTGATTTTAAATTTCACTTTTGTTATAATATATACAAGGAGTAGGATTAATTTTCGAAAAGGAGCTTTCAGTCAACGAACAAAATGCTTTCCACTTTTAGGTTTTTGGAGTAAATAAAATTTCTTAAGAATTTAAAAGCAGCCGCATTTTAAGCCACTGTTTTGTTGATTTCCAGCTTCAGATTTGATAGGATTAAATCAATAGGATGATCAGGAGATATCAAGGAAAATTAAGCAAAATTCTTAAAGAAAACCGGGTTGTCTTGGTTTATCTTTTTGGTTCTGAAGCAAGAGGCGCTTCTCATAAAGAAAGTGATGTTGATATTGGAGTTTTGTTTACCAAAAAAGTAAATCCAAAAGATTATTTAAAATTAGAAGGCAAACTAATTAGTTTTTTTTCAGAGATTTACCCTAAAAAAGAGATTAACATTGTTAATTTGAATATTTCTTCGCCCCTGTTAAAACAGGTCGCTATTTTGGAGGGGAAAATACTTTACCAAAAAAGCGACTTAATTAGAATCTTATTTCAGATTCAAACTCTACATAAATACGAGGACTATCTACATTTGAGCAATATCTACAATCAATTTTTAGATTTAAAATTAAAAACTCTATGACCGAAATAATTAAAAAACAACTCAAAGAAAAAATAGATAATCTTTTCAAGATTTATCAAGGGTTAAAAAATCTTCAAAGATTTACTTTGAAAGATTTGAAAGAAAATATTGAAAATGTTTGGTCAGTAACTTTCGGCTTGGTAGCTGGAATTGAAGCAATTTTGGATATCAGTCAGTATGTCTTAGCTGATAAAAGAATAAAAATCGAAAGTTATGGTAAAATTCCAGAAAAATTACAAGAAATTTCTCTTAACCAATTTCCCGAGCTCAAGAAGCCAGAAAAACCGATCCAAGACGAAACTGCGGATTGGAAAACTTATAGAAATGAGGAATACGGATACGAGGTTAAATATCCGAAGGATTGGTATATTTACAATGACGATCCGGCAAAAGTTTATTTCCAGAGAGAAAGAGTAAATAGTCAAACTAAATCAAGATATACCAGACTGCTTTTTGTTATATCTTGACTGCTATACCAGACCGCTATATAATAAAAACATGGATAAAAAAAATACATTCAAACTTATTATTAAAGAATTTCACGAATCAAAACTTCCGGAAATAAAGGAAAGGGACTTGGGGTTGCCGCAAAAAACTAACAAAATAATAACCCTTTCGGGTCCAAGAAGAGCCGGCAAAACATATTATTTTTATCAAATAATTAAAAAATTAAAAGAAAAAATTGATTTTAGCAGAATTATTTATGTTGACTTTGAAGACGATCGCTTGTTTCCTTTGGCCATAAAAGATTTAGACGATTTAATGGAAGCTTATTTTGAACTTTATCCGGAAAATAAAGCAAAAGAAATTTATTATTTCTTTGACGAGATTCAAAATATTGACAACTGGGAGATTTTTATCAGAAGAATTTATGATAAGGAAAAAGCCAAAATTTTTCTTACCGGCTCGTCTTCAAAACTTTTAAGCAGAGAAATAGCCACTTCGCTGCGGGGCAGGACTTTAAATTATCAAATATTCCCTTTAAGTTTTAAAGAATTTTTAAATTTTAAAGGCGTGAAGCCGGATAAAAATTCTGCTTATTCAAAAATCAGATTTCAGATTAAAAAATTATTTCAGGAATACGCTATTTTTGGAGGATTCCCGGAAGTTGTTTTGGAAAGCGATGATCTAAAAATGGCAGTGCTGAAAAATTATTATGATTTGATAATCTACCGAGATTTAGTTGAAAGATTTGCCGTCAGAAACGTTAATTTTTTAAAATCCTTATCAAAATATTTGTTGACAAACGTTTCAGCGCCTTTTTCCATTAACGGTTATCATCAAAATTTAGAAAAACCGCTAAGACCGGCAAAAGAGACGGTTTTGGAATATCTTTCTTACTTGCAGGAAATAGAATTAGTATTTTTACTGCCCATATTTTCTTATTCTTTAAAAACGCAGCAAGTTAATCCTAAAAAGAATTATGTCGTTGACAATGGATTAAGAAACGCGGTTTGTTTCAGATTTTCGGAAGATTTCGGACGGCTTTTGGAAAATCTTGTTTTTGTTGAATTGAAAAGAAGAAATAAAGAAATTTATTATTATAAACAAAAAAGAGAGTGCGATTTTGTCGTTATGAATAATCTAAAAGCGAGCCAGGCGATTCAGGTAACGCAGGAATTAAATAAAAATAATAAAGAACGAGAAGTCGGCGGATTAATTGAAGTTATGCGAAAATATCAGATAGAGCGGGGTTTGGTTTTAGTTCAAGATTTAAAGGAAGAAACAAAAGAAAAAATTAACAACAAAGAAATAAAATTTGTTTCTTTGTGGAAATGGCTTCTGGAAGAGGAGCGATAGGTTTAAAATTAAATTAATATTTTAACAATCAAAACCTATGGAAAAACAAACAAACCCTAAGCCACTGGGGCCGTCAATGGCAAAAATAGTTTTAGTTGTCGCGATAATAGCGTTTCTTGGCGTTTTGCTGGGAGTGGCGGGATGGGTGGTGAAAAAATAAGCCGACTAAAATTCAACAGCCGCAAGTCTCGCCTGCGCCAGAAGCTATCCCCGAAGTAAAATATGTAGGTGATTCAGGAAAACCCGAAGATTGGGAAAAAGAAGAAAATTGGCAATGGCAAATCTGGGTTTATAAATGGAATGGTTCAATTTTTATTTATAATGAAGAGCTTTCCAATCTTTTGATTAAAACCGCGGATTGGAAAACTTATAGAAATGAGGAATATTGGTTTGAAGTGAAGTATCCATTAGATGTCCGTATTCAAGATGATGGATATATAGATTATTTAAATGGCATAAGAATAATTTTTTGCGGTGGAGAATACGCTAAATTCTGTGGTATTAAGGGGACCGGCGCTCATCCGGAGATTTATTTTTTCAAATTAAAAAAAGAGGGTGTAAAAAAAAGAACTTTATTCTTTTTATCATATGAACGTCAGCTTCCTCGATGAGTTTCCTAAGTTAAGAGACACTTTCAATCAAATCCTTTCCACTTTCAAATTCATAGAAAAAGAGGAGACAAACTAAAACAACCATTTTGCAACTTCATACTATTATGTTATCCTGTACATATAAGTACAGAACATTATGATTAAAAAGAGAAATAAAAAACTAAAAAGAACGGGCAGACAAGAGAATAGATTTGCCAAAATAGCCAAGTTGGGCGAAGCGGTATTTCATGCCAAGGACTTAGCTAATTTGTGGCGGATAAGAAATAAGAACACCCTTTACACCACGCTTAAAAGATATAGCCAAAAGGGACTGCTTTTCAGGGTCTACAAAGGACTTTATTCAATAAAACCGATAAATGAGATAGACCCGCTGGTTTTAGGATTCAAGGCGTTGCACAGATTTGCTTATCTTAGCGCCGAAACCGTTTTATCTCAAGCCGGAATTATTCAGCAGAATATTGGCTATATTACTTTAATCAGCTCTTTGTCCAAAAAATTTTCCGTGGCCGGCGCTCATTATTATTCCAGAAAATTAGAGGACAAATATCTCTACCAAACAATTGGCGTCATTGATAAAGACGGCGTGAAAATGGCTACAGTGGAAAGAGCAGTGGCAGATTTGCTATATTTTAATCCTCAAGCCCATTTTGACGCCGATAAATTAATTAATTGGCGGGAAGTTGAAAAAATACAAAAGGCAATAGGATATCCCCTAACCCCCAAACGTTATGATTTTGCCAGATCCAAAAGAAGCGATTCATAAGTCCTGGCTTTATCGCTTATTGTCGGCCATATACGACAATCAAATATTGGCTGATTCATTGTATTTTAAAGGCGGCACCTGCGCGGCGATGCTTGGCTATTTAGATCGTTTTTCAATTGATCTTGATTTTGATTATATGAAGAAAAAGAGCGAGATGAAAATAGCGAGAAAAGAATTGGAATCAGAGTTTGAAAAATTGGGTCTGGCCGTTAAAGACAAAAGCCAAAATACCTTGCAGTATTTTTTAAGATACCCAACTAAGCCGAATTTAAGAAATACAATTAAAGTTGACGCCACCTTTCCGCCACCCGCGGCGAATGTTTATCAGCCCTTTAGATTAAGCGACATTGACCGGATAGTTAATTGCCAGACTGTTGAAACAATGTTTGCCAATAAGCTGGTGGCTTTGATTGATCGCTGGGAAAAAAACGGCTCAATCGCCGGCCGCGATTTATACGACATCCACCATTTTTTTATGGAGGGATTCAGGTATAATAAAGGGGTTATTATTGAAAGAAGAAACAGCGATCTGGTGTCTTTTTTTCAAGAGCTGGCTGTTTTTATTGAGAAGAGAATTAACCAGACTGTTATTAACCAGGATCTTAATTCACTATTGTCTCCCGACAAATTTCAGAAAATCAGAAAAATATTAAAGCGAGAAACATTAATGTTCTTGCGCGACGAGCTGAAAAGAATTGAATAGGCGGGATATTAGAAATATTTTTAGATTAAAATTTATAATTCATTAATCAAAACCTATGGAAAAACAAACAAACCCCAAGCCACTGGGGCCGTCAATGGCAAAAATAGTTTTAGTTGTCGCGATAATAGCGTTTCTTGGCGTTTTGCTGGGTGTATAGACAAACTTCCTTTTGCTTCTTTGCAAGAATGCCAGAAGGTTTGCGAAAATAAATAATTAATTTTGAAATAAAAATAAAATTTATGCCAATCTTAAAAAACTTAGAAAAATTATTAAAAGACGCTAAGGCGAAATATGAAGTCGTAAAACACAAGACAGTTTATACGGCCTTGGATAAGGCCAAAACTTTAAAAATCAAGCCGAAAGAAGTGGCGAAAACCTTAGTGCTGAAACTGGGTTCAGGAAAAACGGCGCAATATGTTCTGGCTTCAATCCCGGCGGACAAGAATTTTGACAAGGAAAAATTCAAGAAATTATTCAATAACTGGGCTAAAAAAGCGGCTAAAGCCGAAGGCAAGGTTTTTAAAACGATAAAGGAAATCGGCTTTGCCGAAGAAAAATGGATTAAGAAAAATATTTTCAAGACCAAGGCCGGCGGCGCGGTTCCGCCATTTGGAAGTTTGTTCAAAATTTCGGCATTTATTGATAAATCATTATTAAAAGCGAAAAAATTGATGATTAACGCCGGCGGGTTTGAAGAGTCAATCAGAATTGTTGGAGGCCAACTGGAAAAGCTCGAAAAAGCGGTTAAGGGAAGCTTTTCAAAGAAGAAATAATCTTAAAGAATGAAAGAGGGGCGGTTTTGCCCTTTTTATTTTTTAAAAAACAAGTTAAAATGATATTCTATATATATTTATGGAGATAAATTTTCCGAAATTAGACCCCGAAGCAAAACAAGTTTGCTACGGGGCAAGAAAGAAAATTTACTAAGATGGAGATAGATTTCCCAAAGTTAGAAAATCGAATATTGAGGTATTGGAAAAAAAATAGGATTTTTGAAAAGAGCATTGAAAGGCGGAAAAGAGCCAGGGACTTTGTTTTTTATGAGGGGCCGCCCACGGCTAATGGTAGGCCGGGAATTCACCATGTGTTAAGCCGTGTTTTTAAAGATATAATTCCGAGATATAAAACAATGCGGGGTTTTCGAGTTTTAAGGAAAGGGGGTTGGGATACTCATGGACTGCCGGTTGAATTGGAAATTGAGAAAAAACTGGGATTAAAAGCAAAAAAAGAGATTGAAAAATACGGGCTCGCAAAATTTAACAAAAAATGCCGGCAGTCGGTCTGGGAATATAAAAAAGAATGGGAAAAACTAACCGAGAGAATTGCTTTTTGGCTGGATATGAAAAATCCATATATTACTTACGAGCGAGAGTATATTGAATCGGTTTGGTGGATTTTAAAAGAAATTTACAGAAAGGGTTTGCTTTACAAAGATTATAAAGTAGTTCCTTATTGTCCAAGATGCGGGACGAGTTTATCAAGCCATGAAGTGGCCTTAGGATACAAAACAGTTAAGGACTTGGCGGTAATTGTAAAGTTTCCGATTACCGAGCAAAAATTTATCAATAAGTATTGCCGAGGCAAACCAACAAGTTTTTTGGCATGGACAACCACGCCTTGGAGCTTGCCGACAACAATGGCTTTGGCCATTGGCGCGGATTATAACTATGTCGCAGTGAACGTAAAAGAGGAGCAAATAATTTGTCTGAAAGAACGGTTAGGTTATATTATGAGTCATTTACCCGGAGTCAAATATGAAATAATTAATGAATTTAAAGGCAAGGAAATGGAGCATATAAGCTATAAGCATCCATTTGGGGAGTTTTATCAAGAGCGCGAAAAAATTAGAGACAACCCTAATGTCTACAAAACTCATATCACCGATTATGTGGGTATTGAAGAAGGCGCGGGCATTGTAACCATCAACGGCGCGTTCGGAGAAATTGATATGGAGGCATCTAAAAAAATTGGTTTGCCGGTGCTCGTCAACGTAAAAACAGACGGCACCTTTGCGGAGGAAATGGGGGAATTTGCCGGAATGCAGGTGAAACCGCGCGAAGACAGAGGAAAAACCGACGTTGAACTTATAAAATACTTAGACCGCAAATCCTTTCTTTTTGCCAAAGAAAAATACGAGCATAGCTATCCTTTTTGTTGGAGATGCAATTCACCCCTGCTTTACTATGCCAAAAAGAGTTGGTTTATAAAAATGACCAAAGTTAAAGAGGACTTAATCAAAAATAATCAAAAAATTAATTGGGCGCCGAAATACATAAAAGAGGGGAGGTTTGGCGAGTGGTTAAGAGAAGTGAGGGACTGGACGCTGTCCCGAGAAAGATATTGGGGAACACCATTGCCGATTTGGCAATGCCAAATCGGCAAAAATCAAAAATTATGCGATAATGTTGTGGTAATTGGTTCAAAAGAGGACTTGCTTTCGCAGAAATTTTCAACCAACAATTATTTTCTTTTTAGGCACGGGCATTCTTTGAGGCAGGTTACAAATTTAGCCGATTCTTTGCCGGATTCCCGTATGCCTTTGACTAAAAAAGGAATAAATGAGGTCAAAAAAGCCGCCAAAAAAATCAAAAATAAAAAAATCGCTTTGATTTTTTCTTCGGATATTCTCAGGGCGAAAGAGACGGCGGAAATTTTAGCCAAAGAAACAGGGGCAAAGATAATTTTTGACAAGCGATTGAGAGAAGTAAATGTCGGCATTTTTAACGGTAAAGATTCCAAATTGGTTTGGGACTATTTGTCTAAGAAAAAAAACCTCTCGGCAGCAAAAATACCAAAAGGTGAAAGTTTAATGGCAGTAAGAAAGCGAGTTTACGATTTTTTAGAAAAAATAGATAAAGAGCAAGAAGGAAAGAACATTTTAATTGTTTCTCACGAATTTCCTTTAACGGTTTTAGAGAAGACCTTGGCCGGTTTATCTCTTGAAGAAATTATTAAATGGCGGAGAGAAAATAGGTCTCAATTAATCAGAACCGGCCACTGGCGGAAAGTTGAGTTTAAAAAGTTGCCTCTCAATCAAAAAGGGGAATTGGATTTTCACCGACCCTATATTGATGAGGTTAAGTTTTTTTGCCAAAAATGCGGAGAAACAATGGAGAGAGTTCCCGAAGTCATTGACTGCTGGTTTGATTCTGGTTCAATGCCATTCGGCCAGGCTCACTGGCCGTTCGCCTGGCCTCAAATTAAAAATGAAAAATTAAAAATTAAAAATTATATTAAAAAAGGATTTCAATTCCCGGCTGATTATATTTGCGAAGGGGTTGACCAGACGCGGGGTTGGTTTTATACTCTCTTGGCTATTTCAACTCTTTTGGACTTCGGACCCGCTTATAAAAATGTCATTTCTTTGGGTCATGTTTTAGATGAAAAAGGAGAGAAAATGTCAAAGTCGCGAGGGAATACGGTTGACCCCTCGTCCATTATTGAAAAATACGGAGCAGATGCCACCCGTTGGTATTTTTGGACCATTAATCAACCGGGCGACTCAAAGCTTTTTTTGGAAAAGGACGTTGAGCAAGCGCTTAAAAAATTTATTTTAACTTTTTGGAATTGCTGCACTTTTTTTGAAACTTATGTTTCAAAAAAAGAATTTTCAATTTTCAATTTTCAATTTTCAAACAAATCCCAAATTCGAAATCCCAAACATGTGTTAGACAAGTGGATTATTTCAAGGTTAAATAGTTTAATTTTGGAAGCTACTCAAAAATTAGATAAATACGATATTACCGGAGCCGCGAGAGCAATTGAGGGTTTTACCATAAACGACCTTTCACTCTGGTATATCAGGCGGTCGCGACGGAGATTCCAAAGGCCTGAAAATAAAAAAGAGCTCCAAGAATCTTCGGCTACTTTAAATTATGTATTACTCACTTTAAGCAAATTAACCGCGCCATTCATTCCATTTTTAAGCGAAGAAATATATAATAACTTACAACTTACAACTTACAACTTACAACAGAGTGTTCATTTGGAGGATTGGCCAAAAGTGAATAAGAAATTGATTGATAAAAAATTGGAAGAGAATATGGAGAAAGTAAGAGAGGTTGTTGCTCAGGCGCTGGCTGAAAGGGCAAAAGCATCGATAAAGGTTCGTCAACCTTTATCGAAATTAAAAATTAAAAATGAAAAATTAAAAATGAACGACGAACTACTTGATTTGCTTAAAGAAGAGGTTAATGTTAAGGAAATTATTTTTGACTCTAAAATAAAAAGCGAGGTTGAACTGGATACTAAAATTACGGCAGAATTAAAAGAAGAAGGAATAATTCGTGAAGTGAGCCGCCATATTCAAGGGATGAGAAAAAAAATGGGTTTAAAACCAAAGGATAAAATTTTAGTTTTCTATTTTGGTTCTCAAAATTTAAATGAAATTTTAACTAAAAATGAAAAAGTTATTGTGGAAGAAGGAAAAATTAAAGATTTTCAAATTCGGGCAGCCCCGAAGGAAAGCCTTCGGCTTCCTACGGGGCGAGAAGACAAAAAAGTTTTTAACATTGAAAAGGAATTTGAAATTGACCGGCAGAAATTATGGTTAGGGATAAAAAAGCGCTAAAATGTTCATTCGTTATCGGACAAAGGGAATATTTATTAAAAAAGAAGACCGGGGCGAAGCGGACCAGCTTTTTACAATTTATACCGGCGGTTTTGGAAAACTAAAGGTTTTGGGAAAGGGAATTAGAAAGATTAAGTCAAAACTAAGGTCGGGAGCGGAAATTTTTTTCTTGTCTGAAATTGAATTCATTCAGGGAAAGAATTATAAGACCATGACTGATGCGATTTTACTTGAAAAATTTTCAGATATGAGAGATAATTTAAAAAGATTAGCCATTGCCTGCAGAATTTCCGAAGTTTTAGATAGCTTAGTCAGAGGGCAGGAAGTTGACCAAGAAATCTGGCAACTACTTAATGAAAGTTTTGAAAAATTAAATAATTTGAAAATTGAAAATTCATTGAAAATTGTCTATTATTATTTTCTCTGGAACCTCTTTTCAATTTTGGGTTATAATGCTGAACTATATAATTGCGTCCTCTGCCGGAAAAAATTAGTTCCAAATAAACTTTATTTTAGTCCGAGAGAAGGAGGGGTTATTTGCCAAAAATGTTCCGACGCCGTCGGAACAAAAGGGGCAAAAAAAATTGAACCGGAAGTTATAAAAATATTGCGTCTCATAATTAAAAGAGATTGGAAGATATTATCTAAATTGAAAATGGAGGAAGACCTAAAAAAATCTTTAAAAT
>Ga0066637_10000695_pt1 | contig 20787 bp, 26 predicted proteins | sample CryGeyCG2014_020_FD_62737 | JGI IMG/M metagenome (GOLD analysis project Ga0066637, IMG submission 62737) | Groundwater microbial communities from aquifer - Crystal Geyser CG08_land_8/20/14_0.20 | ecosystem: Environmental > Aquatic > Deep subsurface > Groundwater | place: USA: Utah: Grand County...
GTTACAACTCCGCTGGCTTTGACTTCCGCATAATCACGAACTCTTTTTAGGAGCCGATTGGCAGTCCTTGGAGTCTTTCTAGCTCTTCTAGCTATCTCTCCAACACTCTTTTTATCAGCCTTGATTTTAAGAATTTTTGAAGACCGTTCTATAATCTCCCCAATTTCCCCGTCGTTATAGAAATCAAGACGATGAACTGCTCCAAATCTATCACGCAAAGGGGAAGACAAAAGTCCGACTCGAGTCGTTGCAGCAACTAAGGTGAAATGAGGAACATCAAGTCGTAAGGTTTTAGCTGAGGGTCCTTTTCCTATTATTATGTCGAGTTTATACTCCTCCATCGCCGGATACAAAATCTCTTCTATGGCTCGGTTTAGGCGGTGAACCTCATCTATAAAAAGAATGTCGCCATCTTCCAAATTAGTGATTATACTGGCTAAATCGCCCGCCCTTTCGATTGCCGGACCAGAAGTGGCTTTTATGCTGGCACCCATCTCGCTGGCGATTATGTGAGCCAGGGTGGTCTTGCCCAATCCAGGCGGTCCATAGAGAAGGAGATGCTCTAGGACCCTTTTTCTTTTTTTGGCAGCTTCCAGAAAAACCCTAAGACTCTCTTTGATTTTTTCCTGACCGATATAATCTTTAAGAATTTTGGGACGAAGAGTCCTTTCAAAATCTTCTTCTTTTTTGTTCTCTATTATGTCTTCATTTTTGTTCTCTTTTTTCATATTGCTTATTTCCCCAGAAATCTTAAAGCCTCTTTTACTTTTTGCCCTGCCTCAAGTTCTGGCGAAGCTTTTTTTATAGCTTCAGAAGCCTCTAATTTCTTGTATCCTAAGTTTACCAGAGCTTGAACGGCATCTTCGTCTTCAGGCGCTAGGGCTTTGGATAGAATAATATCTCCTGAAGCTTCTATTTTGTTTTTAAGCTCTAAAACAATCCTGTCGGCCATCTTTCTGCCGACTCCAGAAACCCCCATCAATAAATCGCTTCTTCCTTCAACGATAGCTTTTTTAATTGAAGGAACATCACCGACGCTTAAAACTCCTAGAGCGGCTTTGGGTCCGACTCCGGAAATAGAAATCAAGAGTTCAAAAAGCTCTAGTTCTTCTTCCTTCAAAAATCCATACAAGTTCATCATATCTTCACGAACATAAAGATGAGTATAAAAAATTGCCTCTTTTTCCGAAAGTTTTCTCGATATTAAGGGTTGAACAAAAATTTTGTACCCTACGCCAGAAACGTCCAGCAGAACCCAGTCCGGACCTCTTTCTAAAATTTTCCCTTTTAATCTACCGATCATATAAGTTTAAAGTTAAAAGTTAAAAATGAAAAGTTAAAAATTTTTTGAAAATTAGAAATTAGAAATTGAAAATTTTTCATTTTTTGCAGTGGTTTTTATGGACTCTTAAGAAAACTTTTTCATATTCATCTATCATTCTTTCTTTATTATACCGTTCTTCTGCAACTTTCCTACAATATGTCCTGTCTATCTCCGGAATCCTATCAACATATTTCTCTAGCTCTACATCATTTCTAGCAATAAAACCAGTCTTGCCATGGTCTATTATTTCTGGCATTGAGCCCCTTCGGGTTGTTAAAACAGGGGTTCCGCAAGCAAGCGACTCTATGACTATCAAACCAAAAGGCTCCTGCCAGTTTAAAGGAGAAAGAAGCGCATAAGCATTCTTTAAATACTCGGCTTTTTCTTTTAAAGTAACTTCGTCAGCAAATTGAATATGCTTTCCGTCAATGAAGGGGCTTATTTGTTTTTCAAAATATTCCATCTCTATATCGTCAATTTTCCCGGCTAAAATTAATCTTCTGCCAGTCTTATGAGCTATCTCTATTGCTTCTCTTGTACCTTTGTCGGGTGATATCCTACCAAGCCAAAACAAGTAATCCATTGGTTTGTTATTTGGTTTAAAGTGCTTTAAATCGATACCGTGATAAATTGTGGCTATGTAGCGAAGATAAGGCGCATTGTTTCTTTGGTTCTTGGAAATGGAAATAAAATAAGTATTTCTATTGTAATAAGTATAGCAGACTCTTCTTTCAGGAATAATAACACCGTGGCAGGTTGTTATAATAGGCTTCTTTGTCCAATGACTAAAAACTAAAGCATTAAAGTCAGTATGATTAGAAATAATATCAAATTTATTAGCCCATCTTTGAAAAAATTTCCCCATCATTAAGCTGATATACGCTTGGGGATTGGTAACAGCTGGGTCGGTTCTAAGAGCCTTAGGACACATTTTGATTAATCTTGTCTTCAACTTTGAATCACCAGAAGCAAAAACTGTCACATCGTACCCCCTCTCTTTTAACCCTTCTGCTAGATAGTAAACTATAAGCTCGGTTCCTCCATAAGTTTTTGGTGGAACGCTTTCAAAAAGCGGCGATAAAAAGGCAATTTTTAGTTTTTTCATAGCTAATTTTCGCAAATTAATTACTAATTATCGCGAATAACTCCTTAAATATATTTATTAGTGAACATTTGTGTTTATAATTCGTGCTTATTCGTGTTTACGCAGGTTATAGCAACCGCCAAGGCATCGGCGGCATCGTCGGGCTTGGGAATTTCTTTTAAATTAAGTAGGAGTTTAACCATTTTTTGGACTTGGGATTTGTCGGCTTTCCCATAACCGGAAACTGCTTGTTTTACTTGGAGAGGAGTTGCTTCAAAGATATTTTTCTTTTCTTTTACAGCTGCCAAAATTATAACACCTCTTGCCTGACCAACCGAAAAAGCGGTTTTTTCGTTTTTAAAAAAGAAAAGGGTTTCTACTGCCACAATCTCCGGTTTCCATTTTTTAATAAGTTTGACCACCTCGTCATATATTTCCAGAAGCCTTTTTTCAGAAGTCTCCCTGCTGGAAGTTAAGATACAGCCAAAATCTAAACAGGCAATTTTATCCTGTTCTTTTTTTATTATACCATAGCCGGTTGTAGCAGTACCCGGATCAATACCTAGTATAATCATAGATTATACTCCCTAATGAAATACTAATTTTACCTAATTGTTACTAATTTCTGGATTAATTATTCTCTTAAACTGTAATTGATCTTTTTTAAAATTAACAAGTATCCCTAGCGGCAGATTTTTTGATTTTAAATAACTTACCACTTGCTTAATATCATCTTTATGAAAATAATTGGCTGTTTTAATCTCCAGAACTATTTTTCCATCAATCAAAAAATCTAAAAAATACCTACCAATTTTCTCATTTTTATAATTTAAATCAACTTTTAACTCTTTTTCATGCTTCAATCCCTGATTCTTAAACTCAATCTCTAGCGCTTTCTGATAATACTTTTCTTGATATCTACAACCTAATTCCGAATGCACTTTAAAACATATTCCTACAATTTTATAGCTTAATTCTGGTTCTATTAATTTTGCCATAAGAATTTATCCTAAATTACTCTCTAATGAAATACTAATTTTTACCTAATTTTCTCTAATGATTTATTCGGGAACATTTGGTTTAATTAGTACTGTATTAGTGAGTAACTTCTTCTAGAAGTTTGGTAGGGATATCAAAGTTTGCATAAACCTGATCAACATCTTCCAAGTCTTCTAAGGCATTCATGAGTTTTAAAATTTTATCCGCCTTGGTTGATTCTTCTATTTTTACAATATTTTTGGGACGCATTTCTAAACTCTCGGACTCAATTTTAAAACCCTCTTTTTTTAATTCTTCAGCAATTTTATGAGCTTTCTGAGGTGCCGTATAAATTTCCAACAATTCATCTTCCTCTTTTATATCCTCTGCTCCTAAATCAATTGCTTTAAGCTCTAGATTTTCTTTTGTTTCTTCATCCATCCCTTTTTTTTCTATAGTTATTAATCCTTTTTGTTCAAATATCCAGGAGACAGAACCAGCTCTTCCCATTGAACCTCCGAATTTTGTAAGAGTACTTTTCACCTGAGAGGAGGCTCGGTTTTTGTTATCGGTCACAACTTGAATTAGCAAAGCGACACCAAAGGGACCGTAAACTTCGTACATTACTTCTTCTAAAACCGCGCCTTCTTTGGAGGCTCCTTTTATAGCTCTTAAAATTGTGGCTTGAGGCATATTGATTTTTTTGGCTGACTCTAATGCCAAACGCAGACGAAAATTAGTATTTGGATCCGACCCGGTTTTGGCTGCTAAAGTTATCATTCTGGCAGTTTTTGAAAAAGCCATCCCGCGCCTTACATCCGCGACTCCTTTTTTTCTTTTAATTTGTGCCCACTTTGAATGCCCTGACATTTTAATTTTCCTTTGCTAATTTAGAAACTACATCATAAATGACTTTGGTGCCATTTACCAAATCTTTTATTTTAAGGATTTCTCTTGTTGAATGAATATTATCACCACCTCCACCCATCGAAACACTTTTTATGCCATGACTATTAAATGCATTTGCATCGGTATTGCCATTGCTCGGTGAAAAATCAACCGTTATTTTGTTTTCTTTACAGCTTTTTATAAGAAGATTTGCTATATCATCTTTTTTGTTTATATTGTAAACAGAGCTTCTTTGTATTGCTTTTATTTTAATTTTTGCTTTATGTTTCTTAGTAGATTTCTGAAACTCCGAAACAATCTTTTTTGAATATGATTTGAATTTTTTAACATCCCTACTCCTTGCTTCTGCTTGAATTTGGACTTTTTCTGGAATAACATTTCTTGCTGTACCACCTTTAATTATACCTATATTTGCTGTTGTTTCTTCATCAATTCTTCCCTATTTTATCTTTGAGATGGATTCTGAAGCGATTCGAATAGCATTAATACCTTCTTCTGGACGAAGGCCTGCATGAGCGGCTTTCCCTGTTATCTCAATATCAAAATGCATCGTTGCTGGCTCTCCTGCATCAATTCTTCCTGGTCGACCATCTATATTTATGGCTTTTTTTGCTTTAAGTTTTTTAAAATCCAAATTACTCGAACCTATTAATCCAATTTCCTCAGAAACCGTGAAAACCACTTCTAATCCAATTTTTTGTTTATTATCTTTAACCATTCTCAAAACCTCTAATATGGCAGCAATACCGCTTTTATTATCAGCGCCTAAAATTGTTGAGCCGTCGGTTTTGATGACGCCACTTTTTGTGATAATAGGTTTGATGTTTTTACCTTGTTTAACAGTATCGGTATGGGCGGATAAAATTAACTTGGGTTTCTCGGAATTTCTGGCGATCAAATTGCCCGTTTTGTCTATAAAGGTTTTAAAACCGAGCTTTTGAAGCTCTTTTTTTAGATATTTAATAATTTCTTGCTCTTCTCCAGATTCGCTGGAAATTTTTACAAGTTTTATAAACTCGCTGACTAATCTTTTTTGATTTATTTTCACTTCTCCTCTCTTTACCCTGTTAGATAATTCTTTGTAAAATTATAACAAATTATTTACCCCGTTAGATACCTTTTTAATAATAAATAGCATATAACACATGATACACAGCAAAAATAACAAACGGCACAAAATAGCTCTATGAATAATCCAACGGGGTTTACTTAATATATCTAATAGAGTTTACCAGTTTATTTTATCAAAAAATAACCATTTGAACCAATAAAAAAAGCTTCGCCGGAACTTAAAACGAGGCAAAATCTTCCCCTAAACCCCGTTAGAAGTAAGACGCCTTCGGCGTCTGCCGATGCATTCTCGCATCGGACTTCTAACGGGGTAAAAAGAAAAGAACCTTCTGGCATTGCAGTAGGTTCTTTTCTTTTTATGTTCAAATGAACTAACTTACCACAAAACCTCCTGCATATTTAAAAGCACAACCAAAAGAAGACCTAGAAGTAAAATTACTCCTAAGTAGAAAGCTGGCTTTAAAAAATTTAATTGCTTGAGGTAAAGATAAGTAGTCATTTGTTAAGATGAAATTTATTACAATTTAATATTAAATATTTAGAGATTACTTGTCAACCCTTCGACTATACTCTCCTCGAGTCTGAGCGACCCCGATGACCATCGGGGGAGTCGAAGACAGGTTGATACCGAGTCAAATCGAAGTATCAACCCAAAAATTTTCGCCGTCTGACTCTATTTTAATTGAGCCGTCTTCATCGGTTCTTAAAATCTTAAATTTCTTAGCTTCCAGTTTATCCAATGTTTCTTTATGCGGATGACCGAATCTGTTCTCTCCTACCAAAATAATCGCGATTTGAGGCTTTACCATTTCCAAAAAGCCCGGAAAATTCTGGGCACCATTCTTACTTCCTTGATGAGCTACTTTTAAAATACTGGCGCTTAAATCTATGTTTTTTTCTAAAAGTTTCTCACCAACCTCCTTTTCAGCATCGCCTAAAAACAAAAAGTTTACTTTTTTATAAGTAGCTTTCAAAACAATCGAGCTGTTGTTTAAATTCTGAACCTTCTTTCCAGCTAATGATTCAAAAGGATACAAAATTTCCAATTCCAAATCTCCAAATTTGTAGATCTGTCCCTGTTCGGCAATTTTAAAACCAATGTTTTTCTTCTTTACCTGATTCAAAAATTCTAAATAGATGGAGCTTGTGTGAACCGTACCTGTTCCTAAAATCATTTTTACTTCATAGCGATTCAATACCTCCAAGGCGCCAAAGATATGGTCTTCGTGAGGATGGGTTATAACTAAAAGGTCAATTTTTCGGTCAACCGGGCCGAGACTTTTACCCAAGTGGTCTAGAATTTTTGAAGAAGGACCGCCGTCTATTAACACCTTAAAATTGTCTGGGGTTTTTAAAAGAATGGCATCGCCTGAACCAACATCAAAAAAATCAGCTCTGAAAAATTTCGGCTGGCTGGTAAAAAAATAGAACCAGATTGCCGATGAGAGAAAAACCAAAAGAAGGAAAATGTGGCTAAATTTAACTCTTTTTAGCATGAGGTTTTTCCATCAAGAAAGGGGCAGAAAGAACAAAGTAGTAAAAAGTTACAAAAACTCCGGACTTTTCTACAGATAAAGATGCAAAAGGAATCTTAGACAAAAACTCGGAAACGCTAACAAGGTAAAAGAGCAGGAAGAAAGGAATAAGAGACAAAAATCGAGCAACCTCGAGACTCAAAAATCCAACCATAGTAACTGCAAAAGAGCTAAACATTATAAAGGGAACTGTCGGCAGAACCAGAAGATTGGCAATTGGAGCAATTAAAGACAATCTTCCAAAATAAAAAATCAGAAGAGGCAGAATGAATATCTGGGCAGAAAGCGTGGATGACAAAGCTTCGGACAAAACAGGCGGAGCTTTAAATCCTTTAATGAAAACGTCAATTTTCTCAGATATTAAAATCAAACCCAAAGTAGCTAAGAAGGATAGCTGAAAACCTACATCATACCTTAATAGAAAAGGATTTATTAAAACCATCAAAAAAGCGGCGAATAAAAGCGAAAATACTCCCGAAGCTCTCCTACCCTTCTTTCTGGCAAAAAGCAGAATGCCCGCCATGATTGCCGCCCTAACGACCGGGGGCTCAGCTCCGACAAAAAAAGTAAAAAGAATTATAGCGGAAAGAGGCAGCCAAAAAGCGAGCCGGCGCGAAAAACCCTGAAAAATACCTTTAAAAAAATTAACGATAACCGAAAGGTTGTAGCCCGAGATAACTATGATGTGGGACAAGGAAACGATGTTAAAAACCTCCAAAAGATCAGATGGTGCTCTTTTTACCCCTAAATTTATACCAAGAACTAATGATGAAAAGGGCTCAACAAAAATTTCATCAACCTTCTTTTCAAATATTGCCCTTGCTTTGAATAAAAAACTATAGAGCGGGTTGCCGGAAAATCCATCGATCCTTTTGATTTCTGGAATAATCATCTTAGAATAGATTCTGCGGGAAGCAAAATATTCCCCAAATTTAAATTCTGGGGAGTTTTCTATTTTCTCTAAAATTCCTTTTAGTTTGACTTTTTCGCCGTATCCAAACTCTTTAAATTTCGAAGTTAAAACGAAAATCTTTCCTTTTACATCCTTCCACTCACCTTTGATTTTTATTTTCTCTGCTTTAACTGTAAAAGTCTCATTTTTGTCTTTTTCTTGAGGATAGCTTGAAATAAATCCTTCTGCCTCAACCCCTTTTCCGTTAAAAGTGCTTATGAAATTTTCATTAAACTGAGGCAGTGAATAATAAAACCACCAAAAGCCGAGGACTAAAAATATTGCAGAGAAGGCAGTTAGTTTAACAACCAGGTTTTTCCAAAAAATTAATATCAAAAAGAATAACAGAAAAAAATCTAAAAAAAGCACTCTCTCATCAAAAGAAAATATAGGAGCAATAAAAACGCCGATTAAAAAGAAAACAATAAAAATGCTTAGGATTTTGTTCTTTGACACTAACTAGATTATTAAAGATTTAAAAAGAAATATAAAGAGATAACTTTAACATACCCAACTTCGCTCCGACGAGTTGTGATTCCGCTGGGTTATCCAGCACCCCGACCCAGGTCGGGGTGCTGGATAAAAAAAGACCGCAACGATTAGGTTGTCAACTAACGGCTATTCAACAAATGCGAGGGATAATATCTCCGTGAGGTTTGTCAAAACACCACCACTTCTATGACCAAGTGTAATCTTATTTGCCATATTTTTTTCTCCAATCTCTTATCCCGCGAAGTTGGTCCGGATAGGCAAATTTTTTAGGCAATTTCTTCGGGTCAAACCACTTAATTTCTGCATTTTTTCTTAAACGGCTCCCAACAATAATTCCAAAATAAGTCGGTCCGATTGCATGAACCATTACCTTTTTTGTGTAAAAATATACGCCAACCAGTTCTTTGATTTTGGCTTTATAGCCTGTTTCTTCATAAACTTCTCTTACAACGGCACGTTCAGGGGTTTCGTCGTATTCTATGAAACCTCCCGGCAGAGACCAACACCCTATACGGGGATCTTCTTTCCGTTTAACTAAAAGTATTTTCCCTTTTTGGGAAATTATCATTGATGTTCCTGGTATTGGGTTTCGATAAATAATATAGCCACACTTGTAACAAATTAGTCTTTTTCTATCGTCAACTTTTTTAAGCTCTAATTTCCCAGCACATTTAGGGCAATATTTCAATTTATTGTATTCGTACATTTTTTATAAATCTCAAAAATACTAATTTTCTTAACTATTTTATCATAACTGTTGAAGCTAAAAAATTACTTTTAATCTGGGGCTTCCATTATAAAAAAGGCCACTCGGGGTGTTTTTTGAGTGGCTTAATAACCATAAATCTTCATTCTCCTCAAGGTGTCATTAAGTATTTCAGAATAGTCAATTTCGGAGATTTTGGAAAGATCCTCAGCTCGAAAGTCTTGCTTTAAATCGGCAAGATCGTTAAGTAACTCTTCACTGGGATCTATAGCAACTACTATACCTAGATGAACTAAAATAATATTCCCTATTTTAGCTTCACCAGACGGATCAAACACATTCCTCACAATTGGGTGTTTCTTATAAATAAATCTAGCCGTAAAGAGCCCTCTTTCTTCTTGGGTAACGCGAACAGGTAAAGTAAGATGGCCAACAATCTTCTGCTCGTTCGTCAAGCCGCTATAAACAATACATGACTGCTTGGCTCTTTCCAAATGCTCTGGGCTTCCGAAAGACAAAAGAACAGCTTCATTAGTGATACAAGGAAAAGAATGTTTTTTTGCAAAATCTCGAAGACTTGTAAAAACATTGTTTGGTATCTTATCAAGCATCCAAGCAAACTCTCCTAGCATCTCTTCGAAAGTTGTCGGAAAAGATCCTTTATAGGTAAAAATGGTCCTTAGTGCTATTTCCGGAACACTAGGTACGCAACTTATTAGAAACTTTTTTAAAGTACGGTAACCAGATTCATCAATCTCAATCGAAGTCTTCAATATCTACCCCTCCTTCGTTTTCATCTCGTTTAATAATTTAATTGTTTTTAAAGCATCTTTTTGGCTTATTTTGGAAACAGCAACATTTGTATTAATCAAAATCCAATCATTTTTTTTAACCCCTGAAACCATACGAATATCTATCTCTTTGCTATCCAAGCCATCTTTAATAATAGCAATATTACCATTAATTGATTTAATTTTGTAGGGTATGGCTAGACACATGATTTTTAAAAATTTCTAATTTTCAATTTCTAATTTTTAATAAATGTCTAATTTTTAAATATCTAATGTCTAAAATTTTATTCATTAAGTCATTAGAATTTGATTAGTCATTAAGAATTAGATATTAGTCATTTATCCTTAATCAGCTGTGGTCTTTTATATGTTCTTTTAATAATGAATCAGAAGAATATTTCCCTAGGACTTTAACAATTTTTTCTAGAAGTTCTTTGTGTTCTTCCCGGCATTTTTCTGTTTCCGACCCGCGGGTGGCTTCGGCCATATTTTCGGAGATTCTTATAATCTCTATTGCCGTAATGCCGTTAAGCCAAATTAAATCTTTAATTGATTCCTCTAATTTTTTTCTTTCTTGCATATAAACTCCTTATTTTTATTGCTACGTGCCCTAAGACTATTCTACTATCATTTAAAGATTTTGCTAAATTAAAAACAAAAGGCCTAAAACCCACTTCTTGAACAACTCCAGATATTTCTAGCCTAACTCTTCTCATTAAATTTAGTATATATTTTTAATTACAAAATTAAAAATAATTTGTGTTGTGTTAGTGTTTATATTTTCTTTGCGAAAATTCGTGCTTATAAAAAGGCTAGTATTGACAAAACTAACCCCTTTTGATTAACTAGTAAAAAGCTCTATTTTTGAAAAAAGGACCCATTCGATATAACTAAGGGTCAAAGGACGGGGGAGGACTGATGACAAACGAGGGTTTAACATTTGATGATGTACTGCTTTTACCCCAGTACTCTGAGGTCCTTCCGGCTGAAACAGAACTCGAAACCTACATTACAAAAGATATAAAAATAAATATACCTTTGTTAAGTGCGGCTATGGACACTGTTACCGAATCGGAAATGGCTATTGCGCTAGCTCAACTGGGCGGGATGGGAGTTATCCATCGCGCTCTTTCTATTGAGGAACAGACCGAAAAAATAAAAAAAGTAAAAAATTACAAAGGTACTTTTTACTCTAACTCTATAAAGGATAGAGAGGGCAGACTCTTGGTCGGCGCAGCTGTTGGCGTAGGCAAAGATTCTTCAGAAAGAATAAAAAGTCTGATCAAAGCTGGGGCTGATATCTTGATTATTGACACCGCTCACGGTCATTCCAAAATGGTTCAAGAAAAAGTAAAGGAAGTTAAGGAAAAATATCCTGAAATTCCTCTTATAGCCGGCAATGTGGCGACTTTCGAAGGAGCTCGCGATTTGGTAAGAATGGGTGCTGATGGAATAAAGGTCGGTGTAGGACCCGGCTCAATCTGCACAACGCGGGTAGTTTCTGGTGTTGGCGTGCCGCAAATAACTGCCATTTTAGATACCTTTAGGGCTTGTCAAAAATACGGGGTTCCTTTAATTTCCGACGGTGGGATAAGATATTCAGGAGATTTAACCAAAGCCCTTGCTGCCGGAGCTTCCGCGGTGATGATTGGAGGGCTCTTGTCAGGAACAGATGAGTGCCCGGGAGATATTTTCGAAGAAGACGGGAAGTATAAAAATTACCGAGGAATGGGTTCACTGGGGGTAATGGGCTCAACTGGCGGAGACCGATACTTCCAAAAAACTTCTGACCCTAAAAAAATAATACCAGAAGGTGTTGAAGCAAAGACTGAATACAAGGGCTCTGTTTCGGATATTGTTTATCAGTTACTCGGCGGTTTGCGTTCTGGTATGGGTTACTGCGGCGCAAAAACAATAAAAGAGCTTCAAGTGAAGGGCAAATTTGTAAAGATAACGCAAGCCGGACTCAAAGAGAGTCACGTCCACGACGTTGAAATGATCAAAAAACCGCCGAACTATTGAAGTCATTGCAATAATATTTTAAAAATTAAAACGACCGAAATCCTCCGAAGCCTTAACAAAGGAGGATTCTATTATACTTTTGACTGCCCATCCATCGATTCCACTCTGGATGGCACTGAGCGATAGTCGAGGTGCCAAAAGTACTAAAGATCAAATAATCCCTAACTCTTGTCTTATTAGTTTTACAACTTCAAGAGGAACAACATCTGATTTTACAAGATAATATTTAGCCCCGAGATTAAAAGCATTGTTTCTAATTCCCTCATCACCCAAGACTGTAAGCATAACGACTGGGATATCAGCAACCGCAGGATCTTTTTTTATTTGCTCTAAAACCTCTAACCCGTTTTTCTTTGGCATCATAATATCTAAAAGAATGAGATTTGGTTTTTCTTTATAAATTTTTTCTAATGCCTCTTCCCCATCTTTCGCAAAAATAACCTTGAATGACTCAGATTCAAATCTTATTTTGTAAAGTTCTCGCAGAGACTCCTCATCATCCGCGAAAAGAATTTTTTTTGTTTGTTCTTTCATCTTTTTAGCTTCACCTCGGTTCTCACATCAATTTTTGTATCAGGATCCCAAATATAGAACTTATTAGGAACAATTTTAAATAACTGATATTTGGCCATAGCAAAATCCGGGTCCTTACTGTTTAGAATAGATGTTCTAAACCACTTTAACCCCTCTTGTAGTTTTTTGCCTTTTAAAATATAAGCTTTCCCTGATGCTTGGATACCATTCCCTTTATTCTTTGGCTGATGAGAATCAAAAATAGTAAAAGCAATGACAGGATTTTTCTGAATATGCCTAGAGTGCAGAGAATTTATAGGAGAAACAAAATAAAAATTTAGTTTATTATCAATCCTGTAATAAAGAGATGCTGCCCACGGTTTACTGTCTGCGGTAGCAAGAGTAAGATAAATATTGTTCTCTATAATGTCTTTAGCTATTTTTCTAAGCTGAGATTTCTTCATTATAACCTCTAAATTTTATCTTAAACTGTTACTTGTTTCCTGTAAGCTGTTAACTAGCAGTTTGTTTTGTCATCAAAACAAACTGCTCTGTTTTTGTTTGAGCTCTTCGGCCTTTTTCCAAATCTTTACTTTACCGAAAACACCATCATAACCTGGCGAAATAGAAAGTCTGCCTTCTCTCACTCTTTTTATCCCTTCAGCGATTTTTTCGTTTTCTTTTTTGATATTCTCAATCGGCTCGTCAAGAAGGATATTAAATTCGCTTTTGAAATGGGAAACTAGCTTTAGATAATCGCTTTGGACTTTTTTAGAAGTTACTTGAACTTCCTGCATCTCCGCAATAATCTCTAAAAAAGGAACCAGACTTTTAAATGGGGGGCGGTTTTCGGCTTTGTAACTGGTTGGGCGGTCTGCCAGCTGTTCCACGCGATGCATTACACCAACGGTTAACTTCCGTCCGCATTGTGGACAAGTAGCGCCTTTTTCTTTGGTTTCTTCCGGCGACTGAACAACGTTACAGTTTCGATGACCAGTGTAGTGGTATTTTCCTTCTTCGGGGTAAAATTCAATGGTATAAAGGATTACATTTGACAATTGACCGCTAACAGTTGACTTTTCGTTATCACTGTCTTTTAAAACTCTATTGGAAGTCTGGAGAGCATCTCGAAGCGAGTTAAAATCTGGTTTTTCTAGATTAAAAACCGTGGCTTCGCGGCCGATTTTGGACGGCGAGTGAGCGTCAGAGCAGGAAACAATGGATTTTTTGTCTAATTGAGAAAGCCGCCAATTCATTTGCGGATCAGAACTTAATCCCGTTTCTATTGTAAAAATATTTTGAGAAAGCTCACCAAAGCACTCTTCAAAATTATCAAAACCAGAATTGGCTCCAAAAAGGGAAAACCAAGGAGTCCAGATATGAGCCGGAATAATTATGGCGTCTGGCGAGTTATCAAAAATTATTTTACAAAGCTCTTTGGCGTCTATCCCTAAAATCGGGCGACCATCAGAAAAAAGATTCCCTCTACCGGTTAAAGCATTGTTTATTTTCCTCGTATCTTCCAAAGACGGTGAAAGAATCACCAAATGAATTTTTCTTAAGCGGCCGTTTTTTGAGTAGATGCAACTTATTTCAGAACTCAAAACAAAAAAGGGGCTGTCTTCTTTGCCTTTTAATTTATAAAAGCCTTTATCCTGCTCTTCCAATTTTTGCTCTAGTTCTCCAAACCATAAAGGATGGGTAAAATCTGAGGTGCCCAAAACATCTATTCCTTTTAAACCAGCCCACATCGCAAGGGGTTCCAAATTCATCTCTTTTGATGTCGCCCGGGAATATTTAGAATGCATATGCAGATCGCAAACGAGTTTCATATATCTAATTTATCAGTTAATCGCCTCTTCGGCAATAAAAAAACGGAGATCCGATGTTTAAAAAGATAAACGGCTACTCCGCTAAGTTATGTATAAATATTAGGTACTTGAAATTTCTCAATACGGCCAGATAGATTAAATAGCCCTTTATAAATTCCCCATGCATATCGGATAACTCCCCAATCTGCCAAAGATCTCTCGGTCTTCCCATTAAAACCTTTGCATTTTAAAAAGCTTTTTTTGTTATCATGTTTAATCCCGATAACTTCATATGGAGACGGACTTTTAGTGTCGCCAGTACTGCGAAAACAAATTAGCATACCGGGCTTTAGCTGCTTGATATTCTTAACATGATTAGGTCCGAAATTTGGCCTTTTTTTGCCTAAGTTTCCTCCATGGACATTATTCATACAGTATCATTCCTTTCTTTCGGGCTTGTTTTTAATGTACACCTCAAAAAAGGTTAGTAAATTAGAATAATTAATAACTAAGCGCTTGTCAAATAAAAACGGGAAAAACCTCCTGCCAAAAATCCCGCCAATCAAGAAAGAGCTTCAAGCTCTTTCTGCTATCCAACCTCCCCTCAATTTATTTCCCTTCTACAGTTTTGATTTATTCCCCTACTAATGCTCGTTTTATCATAAAATTAATATTTTCATTCGCATTCTTAATATTAATTTTTATGTGCAGATGATGGCTTTGCCAGACTCTAAAAACTTCGTCGGCAAATGCCTGTCCTACCGTATCAACTTTTTTAAAATCCAAAACAATAGTTTTAAACTTGTCTAATCCGCTCACCACTCGTCTTGCCTGAGAACGAGAAATATAATCAGTATCTAATTTGTAAAGCCTAACTAAAACACTTGTTTTCCCGAATTCAAATGAATCTCCTGTATATTCACGGAAAATTTTTCCTAAATTATTTTTTGATTTTAAGAATATAACAAACTTAATCCTTGTCCCCTTTACAGACTTAGTATCCTTAATAAAAATATCTCCTAAGATATTGTCAAAGATTAAACTTTTATGAAAACTTTTGATTGCCAACCTGTCTGCTGCTTTTGAAGTAAAAAATATTCCTTCACCGGTGTGTTTTTTTGGAGCAGTTGTCTGTTTTCCTTTTAAAAGGTTTTGGATAGCTTCAAGATCGTTTTTTAATTTCTTTTTTGTTTTTATATTGTTAAAAATCCCTATGCCAAAATCATTTATATCAAAATTTATACTGTCCTTTTCCCTTTTTATGGAAAGATCAATCTTTCTAGACTTAGAGTGTTCAATCGCATTATTAAGCATTTCTGTGAAAGCATAATCTACAATAGCCGAAACATTGTCTGGCAAATCTAAAAAGATTCCTGTATCTTTTTTTAATTCATCTAAAACAATATCTTCAGAAAGATTTTTATTTAAAAGAGTTCTTTTGGTACTTAATATTCCTTCTTTAGCTTTTTTTAATGATTTATCTTCAGCTAAAACATAGCGAGCTTTATCAGTTTTCCCAATTAAAACAACTTTGCCTTTTTCCCTTAGTTTAGAAAAAATCTTATTTATATAAATTCTAGAAAAACCTGTTTCTTTTACTAAATCGGCAACTCTAAGTTCTTTCTTTTTCTTTAGCCTTCCTAAAATTTTTTCTTCTAGCTTCATGGTAGATTATTTAGTTTACAAGTTTCATTATAATCTAAAAAATAAAACTTGTAAACTATTTTTTAAAACTTGATAACTTAATTTAATTTTTATCTACTACAAAATAAAGGCCCAATTAATAACATTCCAACCCCCCCCTCTCAATTTATTTTCCTTCTACAATTTTAATTTCTTGAGTTTTTGGGCAATGATAATAAAGAATTTAAATTAATAATTTTAGTTTTAAATTTTTTGTTTCTTGGGCAACAAAAAACCGCTTTTCGGCGGTTTCATTTTTTTAAATCCATTTAACGACAATTCTCATCCTCCGGCGCCTTTGCCTTATTTTCTTTGGAAAGTTCTCCTTAATATAATTTTGCCAGTTTTCTTTTAGCCACTTTTTTTGAGCTTTAAGTATTTTCTCCAAACCTCTTCTCTTTAATTCGTTTCTGACTATTCCTCCAGCATGGGGAGTTTTATATTTCTTTTTTAAAGGAGAGCTGAAACCATGGGCATAATGAGAAATTTCATGGGCAATTGTCCCAATTACGACAAATTCCGGTATTCTAAGATCTTTAAACAATCCGTTTATGGTAATTACGGTTTCCGGATGCTTCCCGAGCCCGGTCTTCCTTTTCTTTATAGATCCTAACTGGGCTCTAGCCATTCTTCCCCATTTAATTTTTATATCATTCGCTTGAGTTATGTCTCCGAAATGCCTATTCCATACCTCTTCAAAAATATTAAAAAGCCAATAATTATCTCTCATTGCCATATTTTATCATTTTTATTTTATTTGAAAATTACCAAACAAAAAAGAGCGGGAATTTCGAAAAAAATTCTGCCTACTAAATTCCCACAAAAAATCTTCCCGTGTTATTTCTTTTTGAGCTTACTGAAATCGGCCGGTTCCCCTCCGTTTTCCTCATGCCACTTTTTATCTTTTTCGGGAGTTATGCCTAATTTTTGCATTACTTCGGCATGAGTTTCCGGCGTTTTATTGGCTAATAGATTAGCCCACATTTTTTTATCAATTTTTTTGTTCATTTTTTATCTCCTTTCTACTTTTTAATTTTACTCTTAAAATAATTCCTGGCGAACTACTTAAATTTTTTCATGAAGTCGACAAAAAGTTGGCCATAGGGCGAAAGCGAATGCGTAACAAACAATCCATTTTGGTTTTTATTAACCAAACCTGCCTGAACTAGCTTGTGAGTATGAGTCGAAATGGTTTTGAAATTGCCGGAGAGTTCTTTGGCAATTTCATCGACGGTTATGCCGTCATTTTGCGCAATGAGGCGCAAAATAGCAACTCGGCGAAAATATGAAACGCCCTTAAAGTAGCGTTCCAGCTGTTTTGGTGTTTTTTCCTTATTATTCATGCCTTTATTCTAACAAACAATTCTCTTATTCGCAAGAATAAGAGAATTGTTTGTATGGTGAAGGGAAGAGGCGGGATTTGAAAAACGGAAAATCCTCCTTCGCTCTTTGAGCTACAGACGGACAGGCCATTTGGAAATCCGTTTCAAAATCTGGCGTTTTTAAATAGAAGTTTGAATGTTTATAAATTCTTGTTTAATGTTGAATTTTTCGGCAACTAATTTTCCTAAAGCTTCTATTCCGACTTTTTCTGTATTGTGATGACCATAAGCAATAATATTTAACCCCAATTCCCTAGCCACATCCGGGCTTTCTACTTTTAAATTCCCGGTGATGAAAGTTCTTGCACCAGCTTTGCGGGCCTCTTCATAAAAGCTATGCGCACTGCCGGTAATTACCGCGATACTAGAAATTTTCTTAGGGCCAAACTTTAAAACAATGGGTTTGTCTGGATAAATTTTATTCCCTTTTTTTATGATAGCCTGAAGCGTTGTGGATTTTTTAAGCTTTCCACCATAAAACCCTTTTTGAAAATAAAATTTTGAGCTAACTATATCAAACCCAAATTGTTTGAGTGTTAAGATTTCATTCCCTATTTCATTATGGAAATCCAAAGGCAAATGATAATTGGCAAAACTTATTTTATTTTTCTTTAAAAATCGAACTCTCTCTAATTCATAGTTAGGTATGGGCACTGGATGTTTTGGGTCTTTTTTTAAGTGAAGATAATGATGAGTGATTACCATTTGAGCGCCGGCTTTTTTTGCTTTTTGGAAAAGCCCTAAAGAAGGAGTAACTCCAACTGCAATCTTTTTAACCTCTCCCGCTCCTTTAACTTCTAAACCATTATGATAATCATCCTGCCATTTATCTATTTCCAGATAATTATTTAAGAATTTAATTATTTCATCTCTTTTCGCCATATCTATATTTTACCTCAAAATAATTGGGCAAACAAAAAAGGCTTAGACCCTCTCTTATTTTATGGTTACTTAATTCATACTCAATTTATAAAAAATTTTATTTCTTTTAAGTATGATTTTCTATCGTTAATATCTATAATTGGAAAGTTATATTTTTTGGCTTCTTTGGTTATGAAACTATTAAAATCCGTTACCCATTCGACTTCCTTTTCTTTTATATTATTAGGATATTTATTTGCTTTATCCCAAAGACCTCGTTTAAAAATCGACTCTCTAATTCGACTAATATCATTATCGACTAGGAACATTACATTTACGTCCTTATATGCCTTTTCTTTTTTCAGTTTAGCAACAAGTGATGGCAGTATTGCAACACCCTCAATAATTAGTGGCTTTTTAGAATTTTCTTTTTTGATAAGATTAGAAACTCCTTTCCACACTGCAAAGCTTTCGTTGTTTTGATCTTTGACGATTTTCTCTATGGAACTTTTTTCAAGGTATTTTGTCCCTGTTTCTGCCCTTTGGTCCATGAAAAAAAATAAAGATGGTTGATCCTTCCTTGAGACCTGCTTTTTCATTCGCTTTCTTATTTCGTCGGTTGAAATCCATGAGAACTTGAACTCCTTGGCTAATTTTTGAGCCGTGTGACTTTTCCCTATGGCTGGAGCACCACCAATTAAAATAATTTTCCGCATAACATCATTATAAATTATTGAACAAAAGCATACAAAAAGACCGACTCTTCGATCTTTCATATAAGATAATTGGCTCCGAGATTGGAAATTCCACTTCGCTAAAGCTTCAAGCCCAATCTTTATTTTTACAGATTTCTTTCTATGAGATTAAAATCGATTGTATCAAAATGATTTTCGCCTTCTACTAAATAAAGTTAAATCGGTGCATAATTTTTCCGTTAATCCAACCGAGCATAAAAGAAAGAATAACTGGAACAATAATTAATAAAATTTCCATATTTTTATCCTACAAACTGTTTATATGTTTTTTCTTCAACCTTATTATTTTCATAAACTAAAAACGTCCTAAGTTTTAAAAAATTCCAACCGTATTCCATTTTTTTTGCTTTATTTCTAAAAGTATTTTCCCATTTTTTAGGTATTGCGATGCCATAAATTCTTGCTTTTTTTAGACTATTCCCCTCTATGTTCATTCTTGACATTACTTGCCCAATAGAAACCCAAAAAGAGTTGTGAATTTTCTGAGTATTGTTTTCGTCGCTATCTCATTTGCATTCTATCAATAATCTTCTTCTGTTTCTTGAATACCATGCTTCAATGTCCCACCCATGTTGACCCTTGTTTCTTTTTTTATTCGTCAACTTCCAACCTTTTTTTGAAAGATACTTCCTTAATATATCTTCTATAGTATTTTCTTTCAACATATTTTTATCTTACTCTTTTTATCATTTCCGAACAATTACCGCCTCTTGAAAAACCGCCCGGAAAATTGGTGAAAAGATAAGCGTCTGATTGAAAATCAGGAGAGAATTCTCAGTGCCGAGCCAAACCAAGCGACAGCATGCTTTGGCGAGGATGCCTTCCGGGCGTAGCCTACAGGCGGAGCCCTAAGGCATTTGAATTCGGGAAGCTTAGATTAAACCAATTTTTAGGTTTTTCAAGTAAGCGGTTGATTTTGGGTACTTTTGATCACTCAAAAGGACAGAAAAAAGATTTTAGTCGTTTGCTGATTTTTGGTACTTTTCGGCAGTGAAAAGTACAGAAGAAACTTTTTAGCTTTTTTGAGCGTGTGCTCGGTTTTGGTGCTTTTGCCGAGACAAAAGCACAAGAAAGTTTTTAGGTTTTTCAACCCGTGTGCTAGCCTTCCCCGCCAGAGGCGGACAGGGGTACTTGGAGTTTACCCCGATCCATCGGGGCAATGAGAAAGTACAGAAGAAAATTAAATATCAAAAAAACCGCCTCCGCCAGAGGCGGACAGGCGAGCTCCGCCCCAAGGCGGGTAAACTCCAGCGAGGCGGTTTCTCTGCTTTATTTCCTTCTACTTCTCACTCTATCTATCGCTTTTAAACAGCGCTTGCGCAACCTTAAGCTTTTAGGTGTAACCTCTAAAAGCTCACCATCGGCTAAAAAATCCAGGCTTTCTTCCAAACTTAAAACCGTGGCCGGCGTAAGAATTGTGGCGTCATCAGACCCCGAAGCTCTTGTATTGCTAAGTTTCTTTTCTTTGCAAACATTAATTTCTATATCTTTATCTTTTGAATTAAGCCCAATTATCATGCCTTCATAAACTTGCGTCTGCGGTGATATAAAAACAACGCCTCTGCCCTGCGCAATATTAAGGCCATAAGTAACGGCCTTCCCGGCTTCCGAAGTAATTAAAACTCCGTTTCTAAGCCTTGGCATATCTTCCCCCAAAGGATCATGGCGCAGATAAAAAGCGCTCATATTCGCAGTCCCTCTTGATATTGTTAAAAGCTGGTTTCTAAGTCCGAGAATTCCTCTGGTTGTTATTTCAAAAACCAATCTAGTGCTTCCGCTAACATTTTCTTCCTGAGATATTAAGATTCCTTTTCTTCTACCAACCTCACTCATAACAGCACTAACAAATTCGGTATCTACATCAATAGTTACCTCTTCAACGGGCTCGGATTTAACTCCGTTAATATCTTTGAAAATC
>Ga0066637_10000696_pt1 | contig 20767 bp, 16 predicted proteins | sample CryGeyCG2014_020_FD_62737 | JGI IMG/M metagenome (GOLD analysis project Ga0066637, IMG submission 62737) | Groundwater microbial communities from aquifer - Crystal Geyser CG08_land_8/20/14_0.20 | ecosystem: Environmental > Aquatic > Deep subsurface > Groundwater | place: USA: Utah: Grand County...
TCCCGAACAGGGTCGGGATTTTCTAAAAAAGATTGGTTCGAACTTCCGTTTGAGCGGGCAGAAATTGTTTTTGGATTTCAAAAATCCCTTCAAAATCCTCGCCGAAGCCGAGCCCCGCCTTTGGCGGGGCGAGGCAACAATCGCCCAAAATCCGAATTCTGAAAATTGGCGGAGAGGGAGGGATTCGAACCCTCGATACGAACCAAAAGCCCGTATAACGGTTTAGCAAACCGCCGCCTTCAGCCACTCGGCCACCTCTCCAATCTTCTAACTGGCGGTGGGAGCAGGATTCGAACCTGCGGTTCCCTGACGGGAACTCTGGTTTTCAAGACCAGCTCGTTAAACCGCTCCGACATCCCACCTTAAATAGATTTTTGTGACTCTCTGGTTTTTCCCGCTACGCGGGATCACGCGAAGTGTGACAAGACTGTCCCATTCATCCGGGGCTCGGCTTCCAAAGGCATAGCCTCGCCCGTCTCGCGGCTCGCGACTGAAGCAGCTCAGTCGCTTTTCGCCGCTCGACCCGCTCTGGCAACTCTCCATTTTGAACTAATTCACTTTAACATTTTTTCGTTTAAAAATCAACTCTTCTTTGGCTAAAACTAGTGCTCCAATGGATTGACTTCCCGCTTTTCTTAAAGTTAAGGCCGCTTCCTTTATGGTAGAGCCGGTGGTTAAGACATCATCAATCAATATTATTCTTTTGTTTTTAACTAATGTTTTGTCTGGGCAACGGAAGGCATCTTTAATATTCACTAAACGCTCTTTTTTATTAAGCTTCATTTGTGATCCCGTATTTTTGATTCTGATTAATAGCTTAGGTTCTATTTTGATCGCAGGAAGATTTTGCGATAGTAATTTTGCGATTAGCTCTGATTGATTAAAACCTCTTGCCAAGTATCTCTTTTTATAAAGAGGGATTGGAACAAAGACAGTTTTATCGGATTTTTTTAGCTGCTTGCTCTCTTTGATAAAGTTATTAATCAGGGGAGTTAAATCATCAATCATTTTCCAGGCCAGATTATATTTAAGATTGTGAAGAAATGCTTGGAGTAAAGGGTTTTGGTAGGTGGTAATTACTTCTAAAAAATCCAATCCGGATTCTTGCCGACACTTTTTACAGAGTTGTAACCAAGGTTGTTCTTTTTCGCACCAGGGGCAAATCGGCTTTTGGTAAAGAGAAATTTTCTGAAGGCATTCCTCGCAGATCCACTTTCCTTCTTTACTACATCCCAGGCAGTTTATGGGAAATAAAATATCCAGAAAAAATTGAATTGCTTTTTGAATTGCTTTTTTTAACATGCTATTAATAAATAAAAACCGGGCTTAAAGACGCCCGGAATAGTCACTGATATTATATCTTAATTAGCTTTCCAATACAACCTCTTTCTTTTTAGTCCTAATTTTTATCGCTTCTCCTTTAGGCAGATCCTCGGTTAGAATTTTCTCCGCAATCGGATTTTCAATATTTTCCTGAATGACCCGGCGTACCTCGCGAGCTCCTTTTTCGGGAGCAAAACCCTTTTTAGCCAATTCATCAATTGCCGATTGGGAGAGTTCTAAACTAATCCCTTTTTCTTTTATTCGTTCCTTTAGTTCATTGATTTGAAGTTCAACAATCTTTTTAATCGAGTCAAAATCCAAAGGCTTAAATACGATTGTTTTATCTATTCTGTTCAGAAATTCGGGCTTAAATATTTTTTCCAACTCCTTGAGCACCTGCTGTTTAATGGAATCATAATTCATTTGTGATTCTTTTTTTTCTGATTCAAAACCAATCGTGCCCTGATTAAGCAAGGAAAGACCGACATTGGAGGTAAGAATAACGATAGTGTTTTTGAAATTTATTTTTTTTCCGACCGCATCCGTTAAGTGGCCATCTTCTAGAATCTGAAGTAGTAAATTAAATACTTCCGGATGGGCCTTTTCAATCTCATCAAACAATACTACTGAATATGGCTTTCTTCTCACACTTTCCGTTAGTTTCCCCCCTTCTTTGTATCCTACATAACCGGCGGGTGCCCCAATCAGTTTGGAGGCTTGAAAACTTTCCGCGAATTCCGACATGTCGATTCTAATCAAAGCATCTTCACCTTCAAAAACAGTCCGGGCGATTACTTTAGCCATTTCCGTTTTGCCCACTCCCGTCGGCCCTAAGAAAATAAAAGATCCCAGTGGTCTATTAGGCGGAGCCAGTCCTGCCCTAGAACGTTTGATAAAGCCGCTGATTTCTTTAATTGCTTCATCTTGCCCGATTATCTGTTGGGCGATTCTTTTTTCTAGATTCACAATTTTTTCCTTTTCTTCCAGACTAAGTTCAGTAAGGGGGATCTTGGTAATGCGGCTAATGACCTGAGTGATCTCCTTTTCTGTTATTTTGCCCAGCGGTTTTTTATGCAACTGGGCCTGTTTTGCCTTCAATTCCGCCAGTTTGTTTTTTAAGGATTTTTCCTTGCTCCTTATTTTCATTGCTTCATCAAAATTCTCTTGGATTACCGCCGCTTCTTTAGCCATTTGCATTTTCCCAATCGTCCCTTCGACTTCCTTTATTTCTTTAGAAAGAGGATCTGCTTTCTGGTTGATTTTTAATTGCGATGCCGCTTCATCAATTAAATCAATTGCTTTATCAGGCCAGAATTTATCTTGCAGATAGCGCTCGCTGAGCTTAATAGCGGCATTTAGGGCTTGATCGGTAATAACCACCCGGTGGTAAAGTTCATAGTTCTTTTTAATTCCTTTCAGTACTGTTAATGTTTCTTCAGCGGTGGACTCTTCAATCAAAATGGGTTGAAATCTTCTTTCTAGGGCCGCATCCGATTCAATATGCTTTCGGTATTCATCTAGAGTGGTAGCTCCAATGCAGCGGATTTCTCCTTTAGACAGCGCTGGCTTCAGAATATTGGCGGCATCCATTGATCCGGTGGTGCTCCCGGCTCCAATAATCATGTGCACTTCGTCAATAAAAAGGATGATATTAGGATCGTTTTTTATTTCGTCAATAATCTGTTTTAGTCTTCCTTCAAACTCGCCGCGGTAGATTGTGCCAGCTACCACCAAACTAAGATCCAGACTTAAAATCCTTTTGTCTTTAAGGATTTCTGGGATCTCCCCCTCCAAAATTCTTTTAGCAATCCCTTCTACGATTGCTGTTTTGCCTGTGCCTGGCTCGCCGATCAGAACCGGATTGTTCTTGGTCCGGCGGGCTAAAATGTTAATAAGACGCGCTATTTCCGTTTGGCGGCCAATTACCGGATCGATTGTTTTTTGAACCTCTTCGCTGGTGAGATCAGTACAGAAGAATTCTAAGGCGGTATTTAAATCTTTATTTTCCAGATTGACGGATGGTTCCTTGCTTTGATCGAATACCCGCGTGAGATCAGGAAACTTAGAAGTGCTTTTAAGGACAATATTAAGATGTTGTTTGATGTCTTTGATATTAATGCGTTGCTGTTCGAATATCTTTGTCAGCTGATCATCCGCTGTTTCTAAAATACCATAGAGGAGATGTTCCGTTCCGATATATTTGTGTTTGTATTGAGCCGACACCTTAACCGCTTTTTCTAAAATCATTTTGCTCTTTTCGGAAAATTTAGGAATGATTGATTCTACATTTTTCAAAGAGTCTACCGGTTCTTTAACTCCTACGGGCGCGCTGGAACTTGCCGGCGGCTGAAACCTAAGGCCGGACTTTATTAACACTTCTGTTCCGATGCTGCCACGTTGCCTTACCAAACTCATTAAGAGATCGGCCGGCATGACTGTTTCCCTTTTTGCCTGAGTAGCAAGCTCCGCCGCTGTTTTAAGCGTGTTTTTAAGATGGGTGGTGAATTTATTAGTAATGTCCATTTTGGTGGGAGGTTTTAGATGATGGGTTGTTAGATTGTTAGCTTTTTTAGGTTAGTAGCTTTTTAGCTTGTTAGGGGGTATTAAGGGTTAATAGGGGGTATTAAGGGTTAATAAGGAATATTCGGGGGTTGGCTTTGGGCTCTGGGCCTTGAGCCTAGGGCTTTTAGTAATAGCTCCGTGCCCCCTAAGCCCATAGCCATTAGCTATGAGCCACCTTAAGCCATAGAACGTAGGGCTTTAATTCTTTCTTTAATCGGCGGATGAGTGGAAAATAGTCTTGCTAATCCTTTTAGAGTTCTTGAACCGAAAGGATTGGAGATATAAAGATGAGCCGTAGCGTTGTTGACTCGCATCATTGGTTGCTGATTTGCGGCTTCTATTTTTTCTAAAGCCTTGGCCAATCCTTCCGGGTAGCGAGTCAACAGAGAACCGGAGGCATCCGCTAAAAACTCTCTTTTCCGAGAAACAGTAAATTTTATTAACTGGGCAATAAGGGGGGCAAAGATTAATAGAACTAAACCGATAATCATGAATACTACTTGGATCTGGCCTCCTGCCCGGGAATTTCTGCGACCGCCGAAGAAATTAATTCGGAAAAACCAGTTAGAAAGCAAAGCCACTATTCCTACGCAGATAATCACTAAAGTCATCAATCTAATATCATAGTTCTTAATATGGGATAATTCGTGAGCGAGCACCCCTTCTAATTCCTCGTTTTCCAGTTTTTCAATTGCACCGGTAGTTACGGCAATGGAAGCATGGTCGGGATCTCTGCCGGTAGCAAAGGCATTAATTGCTGGGTCATTAATAAGGTAAATATTAGGTTTTGGTAAACCAGCCGTGATACATAAATTCTCCACCATCCGATAAAGATAAGGATTTTGTTCTTTGCTGATGGCTTCAGCTCCTGCTGTCCAGAGCGCAACTTTGTCGCCCGAGTAGTAACCGAAAAGAGACATGATAACAGCAATAATAATAGCGATTATTAAACCCCCGTAGCCTAAATCAGTCAATTCTCCAAAAATCCATCCTAAAAAGCCAATCAGAATGATAAAAATTCCGATTAGTAGAATTGATTTTCTTTTATTAGCATCGATTTGTTTGTACATTTTTTAGGAAAAGAAACGCGGAAAAAATCTTCCGCGTTCCCATCTCAACTTAATTCTTTTAGAATTTTACCTCCACTTTTTCTCTTTCTTTTTCTTCTCCGACTTCAAAGAATTCTCTTTCTTTAAATCCAAGAGTCTTGGCAATCATGTTAGTTGGGAAGACTTGCAGTTTAATGTTAAAGTCTCGAACATTTCCGTTGTAGAAGCGCCGGGACGCCTGAATTTTATTTTCCGTATCAGATAGTTCATCTTGCAGTTTAGCAAAATTCTGATTTGCCTTTAAATCCGGATAATTCTCGGCCACCGCAAAAAGGGTTTTTAGCGTTCCGGTTAACATATTTTCTGCTTCTCCTTGTTCCTTGGGATTCTTAGCTTCCATTGCTCGTGTTCGAGCCTGAGTTACTTTTTCAAAAAGCTCCCGTTCGTGCTTGGCATAACCTTTTACCGTTTCTACTAAATTAGGGATCAAATCATATCGTCTTTTTAACTGAACATCAATATCAGACCATGCTTCCTCGGTGCGATTTTTGAGCCGAATCAAACCATTGTAAGTAGCAATTAGCCAGAATACTATAAAGGCTACGATTATCACTATTATCCATGGTAAGGTATCCATATTTTTTCCTTTCCTCTCCCGTTAAGCGGGAGGATTAATTATCAATTAATTTTCAAACCCTGCTACTAATATTTTAATCTTAGTCGCCTCAAATTCCGATTTATCTTTTACATTCTCTCCGGCATAGACCACTACACTGTCTTCTGGCTGAATTTCGCCACAGGGAATGGTTTTTTCCCGATCGTCCTGTTTTTCGTTGGTATTAGGGGGGGGAGGCAGTTTTGTAATATCCAGTTTACTGCAGGAGGTATTATCGGAGATTGTTACTTTAATCGTTTTATCCACCATTTGATTATTTTCCTGGACGGAAGTGGATAAAGAGACTGTTTTTCCTTCAAGGGAAATTACTTTTCCGGAATAAGAAAAGACAGTAAGGGGGGCTGGTAGCGAAGGAGTTTCAGGAAGAAACGAATTGGTATTGGTATCAGCTGAATTATTTTGACTACTGTTTAAGGCGATGACTTTTCCTTTAGAAAATCCCCAAAAATATCCTGATAAAACCGCTAGAAAAATAATAATCAAGGTAACCAAAGTCGCTCCAAGACAAATCATTTCACTTTTTTCTTGGAACCAAATATTCATATTTTTCTTCGTTGACATATCTTTCTAGTTGTGTTAAAATTAGAGCAGTAATATTGGCTATTATCAAATTATATTATATAATTCTTTAAGCAGGTTTGTCAAAGATCAATCTTCTAGCGGTTATTAATACCGTATACTAGGCCAAGTAGCTTTCATCCTTAATTATCAGTAATCTTATATGAAGAGAAAACTTAAGTTATTTCGGAAGTCTGCTTTCTCAAAGTTAAGTAAAGGGGCTGTTTTTTGCCTTAGTTTATCTATTTTAAGTTTAATCTTTGGTTTAGTAATCAATCGGGTGTTAGCGGTTAACTGGGTGGGGCCAAGCGAGAATCCTCCCAATGGAAATGTGGAGCCTCCGATAAACACTTCTAATGTCAGTCAAGAAAAAAAGGGCGGTTTAAATATCGCTACCGAAAGCGGTAGGATGGGAATTGGTCTGACAAACCCTGGCTATAAACTTGATGTGGTTGGTACGGTTCATGCCACCGGCGCCGTGACTTTTGATAGTAATTTATCTGCCGGAAATACTAATCTTAAGTATCTTTGTTTAACAACTGGCACCGGTTGTTTAGCCGGCGGCAGTCTTCTTTTATATAATACTGGTGATACGAGAATGGTTGGTAGCCTAAGTGTCGGTGGTGGTTCTTCTTGGAATGATTTTGTTATTGATTCCACTGATCATAATGTTAAGATTTATGCTGATCATAGCTCTGGTGTATTAAATATTGGAGATTTAAGTAGTACTGAAAAAAGTGCTATCGTGGCTAAAAATAATTCTGATGAAGTAGCTAATATTTATGCAGAGAATGCTGTAGGCTGGGGGATTTATAGTAAAGGCACCTCTGGAATTTATGGCGAAGGCACCAGTGAAGTTGGATTATCAGGAAAAGGAGTTACTTACGGTGTAGTTGGTTCTACTACTGATGGTATTGGAGTTTATGGTTCTACGAACCGGGGCGTTGCAGCAGTTTATGGGGTAAATAATTCGATCCTTAGCCACACGGCAGGTGTTCATGGACATGGGTTTACTGGAATACTTGGATCAGATAAAGATCAAGTTGCTATTTCTTCGCCTGTTTCTACTGTTGCCGGTCGTTTTATTGGCGCGGTAACTATTGAAAATGGCACTAATCCCGGCAATTTAACCGTGGCGGGAAATTTAGTCGTTGATTCTACAGATAATACCTTATATGTTAATTCAACCAGCAACCGGGTGGGAATTGGAACAGCCGCTCCTGCCGTTAAGTTGGAAGTGGTGGCAGGAAGTGGGCAGTCCGGCATTTATTCTTATACGGGAAGTATAGGCGGACAAGCAACGCCAGACGGGCCAATTGTTACCGTGGCCGGCGTTTACGGCAAAAGCGGAAATAGCACGTCAGGATGGAATTATGGAATTTATGGGGCGGCTGGTACTCCCTCCGGAACGGGGGTTACCATAGGGGTGGCTGGATCTTCGGCCAATGCTGGCAGTAATACCTATGCGGGCTATTTTAGGGGACCAGTGGAAATTGCTACCAATGGCTCGGTGCTTGGCACTCTTAGCGTAGCCAGTACTTTGACGGTAGGAAACAGTTTAACCGTATCAAGCGGTGGCGCCTCAATTACCGGTGCCACTTCCCTTATCGGTGATGCTACGATCAGTGGTGATTTGATAAATGCCGGTGGTTTACAAGTAGTAGGCGATGATTCTCATCGTAGTTGTGATACTTTTCCTGACCAATATGATTTAGGCACTTTGTTTATCTGTAAATGGTGCGAAGAGCCAAAGTTTTACCACCGAGCTTTATATGTTTATTTGGATAATGAAACTTGGGTTTTAATCCAAGATAATTCTTATTCAGGGGACAGTTGTCCGGTAGGCATACCACCGCCCTAATAAATTATTGATAAATATTGCGTTTTCTATGAAAAAACCGTTCCAAAAATTTAGCCGAATAGCTGTTATTAGTTTAGCCATTGCCATTGGCAGTCTTATTATTGGTCTGGGGATGCACATTGCTTTAGCGGCTTGGACACCGCCCTTATCAGCGCCGCCAGAGGGCGACATTGCCGCTCCCCTAAATATTTCCAAAGCTTCTCAATATAAAGAAGGCAGTTTGCTGTTAGGAGGCGCGGCCAGCCCTGATCCTTATCGGTTATATGTTATGGGAGCAGAGAAAGTGACTGGCGATTTGGAAATACAGGGTAATATTCTACCTATTACTGGTGGTACTGGCGGTGGTCATTTGGGTTCTGCCAGCAATTTTTGGAATAAGCTTTATTTAAAGAGCGAAGCGGACAGCGGCATTATTTTTAACGGCGGAAATTCACCCACGTTTAGATACAATGATACGGCAAACCAATTCCAATTTGTTTATGGCCCCTCTTCTATTCTTACCGTCTCCAATACTGGTGATGTGACGGCCGATGATGTCAGTCTTTCTGGCAAATTGCTGGTGTCAGTGGCTACTCCTAGTACGGCTAAAATCCAAGTAGGAACCTTTAGTGTTCCTGTTTCTAGAAATGGTATAGATGTTTATACAGATGTCCAATCCTCAAGTGCTATTAGCGGTACTAATAAGACCTATGAACCATCGGCGGCGGGGGTGTTTGGTTCCTCTTTGTATGGAAGGGGCGTTATGGGAACAAGTTATAGTACTTCTCTTTATGCTGCTGGTGTTATGGGTGAATCAGAAACAACCAATGGGGTTTATGCCACAACCAGAAATCCTTTGGCTTATGGTATTTATGCAGGGAATGAGGGCGGAGGCGGCGTTGGTGGGTATGCTGGCTATTTTCAAGGCAGCGTCAGGGTAGAAGGTAATATTTTGGAAGTTATGGGTGATGTGGAGGTAGGTTGGGGGTTAACCGTTGATACCGATACTTTATTTGTTAATTCAATAAGCAACCGGGTAGGCATTGGCACAACTACTCCAGAAGCAAGGTTGGAAGTAGCGGCTACAGGCAGTAGTGTTGCCGCTTTCCGAGCTTTTGCCGGCAATACTTCTGGTACCGGTAGTGGCAATGGTTCCCTTACTACACCAGCGGCGGTATATGCTCAAGGAGGAAACAGTAGTGTTGACGGTTGGAATTTTGGTGTTTATGCCTTGGCCGGTATTTCAAGTGGGAGTGCTTATACTACGGCGGTCTATGGCAAAACCAGTGATGCCACCAGTTCTTATGCCGGCTATTTTGTCGGACCAATTGAGATTGCTAGTTCTGGCGGCGTTTATGGCGATTTAACCGTTGGTCGTAATGCCACTATTTCCGGAGATTTGAAAAATTCCGGCGGGTTAGAAGTAATTGATGGCAGTAGTGGCGCCAATTGTGGCGGTCACGTGCCATCTTCATATGATCAAGGTACTATGTTTATTTGTAAATATTGTAGTGGGGTGCCTGTTGGTAATTGGACATATGTATTAATGGTTAGGTTAGGAGATGAATGGAAAAGTGTTGCCAGCGACACTTATGGAAATTGTGGAACCTAAAGTTTTTTAACAAATGAAATGCTAGAACAAAAGCACAATTGGAGAATTTTAATCGTCATTGTTTTTTTTGTATCTTTTGTAATGGTCGGCTCTAAAGCGGTTAAGACCTTAGCTTCTTCCCAACCGGACTGGACGGAAACCAATGTTTCTGGCTGGGCATGGATTGGTAATGCCCAAGATGCAATTCCGCACATCGGTTGGATTAGTACTAATTGCTATAACTATTTTGATGGATTTGGTGTGGTTAGTCAGTGTTCTGGCTCAAGTGATTACGGTTTAAAAATTGATCCGATTACCGGAGATATCTCTGGTTATATGTGGGGCGCAGTTCAAGATGATAGCGGAGCCACAACGGGTATTGGCTGGATTGATTTTAGTCCTCCGCCTTTTGTGATGAGTACTTTGCCTTCCAGTTTAACTTATCCAGCGCGAGTGGAGCCGAGCGGTTCTCCTTATGCCGGGCAAATGTCAGGCTGGATCAAAATAGATTCCCTTGCCGAAATCGGAAAAAAACTGGGTTATTCTGATTGGGGTTGGGTGCTTTTAGGACCGGAGCCGGGAGCTGACCATTTCCCCGTTGATCCTAACGGCTGGGGCGTTTATATCGATTTTAATACGGGCAAAGTTAGTGGCTATGCCTGGTCCGGAGGATCTGTTACCGGCGATACTTTTCCGCCTGAATATGAACAGGTAAGCACTGGTTTAGGCTGGATTGATTTTGGTGATTCTGTTCGTGATCCAAACTATCCTATCGCAACTTATCAGGATGAAGCGTTGCACGGCTGGGCTTGGATAGGAAATGCCGATAGTGTTCTTCCCCCATACTCTGCCAATATTGGTTGGATTGCTTTAAACTGTGAGAATGCCGGCCAGAATGGAGAAGATATTTGTGGTTCTACTGGTGATTTCAAAGTTACCGTTGACCCTACCAGTGGCGAGGTAGGCGGTTATGGTTGGAGTGGCTGGTCCGATCCTAATCAAATCATTGAAGAATTAGGAAGCTGTCAAGAAAACTCTAGTGCCTGCTCTCCCATTGGCTGGATTGATTTTGACCCGCTTCTGTACCCTGATTGGCCAAACTTTTCTGCCAAATTTTTTCAAGAAGATCCCCCACCTTTCTTTGACCCTCATAATCCTGATTCAAGCGACCCTCTTTATGACTATGAGGCGGGCGATGTGGCCGGCTGGGCGAGAATTGTTACTTTAAAAAAAGCTGGCGAAAATACCGATAAGCAAGACTGGGGCTGGGTAAAGTTACATCCTACTAATAATGAGAATGATTCGCATCCGGCTGATTATGGCATCACCATAAATTTTAATAGCGGTACCTTAGATGGCTATGCTTGGTCAAGCGGTGGAACAGTGGCTGTTGATAGTTATGATCGGAATGTTGGATTAGGCTGGATCTCTTTTGAAAAAACAATTCCGGGATTGCCCCCTACTTACGTTGCTCCGTTTTTGGAAACTCAACAAGGTGACATTTTTTCCACTGAAGGAGTAGGGACCGATACCACTTTTAATCCTCCCGGGCCTCCCCTTGCTTCGGAACAGTTCTATAATGCTACCTTCCTAATTCAGAGTGGGGGAACAATTGAACATTTTACATCCGAAAGTGCTGAAACTGTGCCAAAATATCTGCAGCCCGGTTACGATAGTCAGCTGGAGCCACCGTTTCCCACCAATCGCTATACCAATGTAATGGGTAATCTGGATTTAGGGCAATACGGTCTGACTTATTATGAAGATCCAGTTGATAAACTGAATAAATTTGGAAATGTGGTTGAGGATTACCTAGGTGATCAAATTAGTTCTGATCTTTGGAAAGATGGGTTGTTACAATTGAATGGCAAGGTCTATCATTTTCTTGGAGATTTGACCATAGATGAGGATTTAATCATTGAGAATGGCGATGTGGTTGAAAATCCAGTTGCTTCGGGCACAATCGTTATAGATGGCGATCTGAACATTCAAAGTAACATAACTTATGATCCCTATCCGTTGCCATCGGGTGGAAAACTAGAATACATACCATCCATCGCTTGGATTGTCAAAGGTGAGGTAACGGTCAGTTCTTCCGTTACCAATGCGGATGGTGTTTTCATTGTAGTAGGGCAAGATGAATTTGATCCGATTGGAGAATTAGATCCCAATACCGGTGAGTTCAGCACTGGCGAAGGTCAGAAATCCTTGGCGGTATCAGGACTAATAATTGCTCATGAATTAATTTTGCAAAGAAGTGGAATAGGAACTTTAGAAAAAATCGAGCCGGCGGAAAAAGTATTCTATGACGGAAGAGTAATAGTAAATACCCCTCCTGGCCTGAGTGATTTTGCCGCCGCTTTGCCGGTAATTAGAGAAGTGGCGCCAGTTGAAGTAACACCGTGAAGTAAAAAAACCGGCAAGTGCCCTTAACAAAAAAATTATAAGCTAATAATTATAAATTATACATTATAAATTAATCTCATGGGTTTATTTAATTCAAATAAAAACTATCTAGGAGTCGATTTAGGAACTTCTAGCATCAAAGTGGTAGAATTGGGAAGCGAAAAGGGAAAACCGCGTTTAGTGACCTATGGGTTTTCCGAGCAATCAACCGATATTATCAAGAGCGATTCTCAAGAAGTCCAAAAAAAAATCGTTTCAACATTAAGATCAATTATTAAAAAAGCCAAGGCCACTACTATCAAAACAGTAGCCGCCTTACCCAGTTTTGCGGTATTCAGTTCTATTATTAGTCTACCGACGATGTCTAAAAAGGATTTGATTGCCGCTGTACGCTGGGAAGCTAAAAAGTTTGTCCCGATGCCTTTGGAAGAAATGATTCTGGATTGGAAAATACTAAATGAAGAAAATAAAGATAAAGGAAATGACAGAAAAGAAAAGAATATTTCAGATAAGAAGACTAAAAACTATAAAATTCTCCTCACCGCTGCACCTAAAAATCTGGTCCAACGCTATGTAGAAATTTTTAAAAAAGCCGATCTCCAATTGGTAAGTTTAGAAACTGAAGCTTTCGCTTTAGAACGCTCTCTAATCGGTAACGATAAATCAGCAATTATGATAGTAGACATAGGTGCCATCGCCTGTGATATTAGTATCATCGCCGATGGAATCCCAATTCTCAATCGCAGTATTGATATCGGAGGTAATACCATTACTAAAGCAATCGCTAACAGTCTTAATATCAATCTAGAAAGGGCCGAGCAGTTTAAACGGGATTTTGGGATAGCTCCCGGAAGCTCAACCCAAGGGCAGATTCCCCGTACTATTGAGTTTATTATCAGTTCAATTATTAATGAAATCAAATACGTCTTAAATCTGTATCAGAACCAAGGGGAAAAAGAGATTGAAAAAATTGTGCTGGCGGGCGGCTCATCATTTTTACCAAACCTGACCAATTATTTGGAAAAAATCTTAAATTTAAAAGTGTTTATTGGAGATCCTTGGGCAAGGATAATTTATCCGATAGATTTGAAACCTGTCTTGCAAGAACTGGGGCCCCGTTTTGCCGTCGCCATCGGATTAGCAATGAGAGAAATAGTATAGTAGCGAAAAACGAAAAATTAAAAGGGTAAAAAATTATAGCCAGGAGTTTAATTCGATATGCCAGACATAAATTTACTAAGAGATAAAAAGTCAATATCAGAACGGTCTGAGAAAAAAAAGGCCGGTTCTGATATTGAATTCACTGCTCCTTCTAAGGAGAAGGATGAAGTGAAGAAAAGAATAGGCGGTGGCGGAGTCATGGAGTTCTTCAGATCTCTCTTTAGTAAAAAAGAAAAAACAGATTCAACCAAAGAAATGCAAAAGAAGAAAATTATAAGGGAATCAACAGAAAGAAAAAGGAAAAAGATAGTACCCCCTCCTTCTTTTCCCGCTGTTAACACTTTTGAAAAAGAAAAAAAACCCAGCATGCTTGATCGGCTATTTCATCCTCCAGTCCGTACTAACATAATTAAAGAAGAGGAAAAAGAGACGGAGATTCCTAAAAGGCAAAGCGCCGAAGAGTTAATTTCTAGAGGAACTGCTGTTAAAAAAGTAGAATCCTCGGAAAAATACGAAGCACCACAGACAACACCCACTCCCTTAGAAAGAAAAGAAAATCTTGGAGGCAAAACAGTTCCCCGTGAAGAAAGAATGGAAACTCTAGATGTTAATCTGATTCCGGATGAAATTTTAGCTGGATTACAGCCCAAAAGAAAACTAAGACAACTGGGTTTGACTATAGGAATAGTTGTTATCTTAGTCGGTCTAAGTTATGGTTATATGCTTTATCGCCAGTCCAACATCCAGGGAAAAATTGAGGAGACGATAGAAAAGATATCTTCCGTCGAACAAAAGATTGCCAAATACAATGATTTGAAAGAGAATATCTCGTCATTAAAAAAGAAAATCGATTCAATTAATCAGATTTTAGATAATCATATCTATTGGTCCCAGTTTTTAACCTATTTAGAAAGGTATACCTTACCGGATGTTTATTATACTAACCTAGCGGGTAGTACTAATGGTAAGGTGACCCTTACTGCTCGAGCGATAGATCCAAAAACGCTTGCCGATCAATATATTGTCTTTCAAAATGCTGAAGATTTTATAGATAGTGTAGTGATTGAGAGTGCTGTTAGTGAGAAAAAAGAAGGAGCAGAAGAAGTGGTTAATTTTTCAATTTCTCTCACTATTAAACCAGAAATATTTTATAAAAATGATAATTCTCAATAGATGAGCTTCTTCTACAAAAATAAAATATTAGTTCTTCTGGCGAAATATTTCCGTTTTATTCTAAACGGAGTAATAATTTTGTTGCTTTTCATCAGTTTCTATTTTATTCTTTGGCCAAAATATTCTGAAATAAATGACGAGGGGAGCTTGGATTATGAATCTAAAGTAGAATTATTAGAATCCAGGAATCAGGAACTAGCCCAGTTGCAAGATTTAGAAGTAAAGTTTAACCAAATCACTTCTGCTGAGATAGTAAAATTAGAAAAAATCCTTCCTTCCGGTAAAGATTTTTCTGATATTTTTGTTCAAATGGAAAACTTAGCGAAAGAAAGTGGTTTAAAGCTTAGTAGAGTCAGTATTACCGAAGGAGGACTAGTAGAGGTAGCAACAGACACCGGTAAAAATAGTACAACCAGTAAAAGCAAAACCAGTAGTAATACGGGAAAAGAAATTGGTGCTGTAAACATTTCTTTGTCAGTAGAAGGTGATAATACCTATCCCGCCTTGAAAATATTTCTAGATAATATCGAAGATAATATGAGGATAGTAGACATTGATTCTCTTTCTTATACACCACCCACTGGAGAAAGTTCCTCTTATACCGTAAATCTAAAGACTTATTATCTAGCGGATTAAATCTTTCCCCATGTTAGTCCAAAAGAAATCAATTAAGAGGCAAATAATAATGACCATCATTGCAATGGCTACCTTAGGAATTGCCATTTACCTCTTTAGTGGTGGTTTAAAAAAAGAAGAAAGCACTTCATTTAGTAATGAGTCTAATGTAATTTCTGAAGGGACCGTTCCTACCGATCTAAACGTTTCCATTTTCGGAGATAAAATAGTTACCCAGTTAAGAGATCGCGCAGCGGAACCCTACGCTAATCAATATTCAGGCGTTTCTTATGATCAAAATACTGTTGTGCCACCAGGGGGAGTATCTATTTACGACCCTCGAGTAGGAAAGAAATTAATTATCTATTGGAATAATGTTGGCAATGAAAACACCATCAGAATTTATCGTTCCGAAATAAATGATGAAATCGGAGAAGTTATCGCAGATAAAATATCAAACGAAAACAATTATCAGGATACCAATTTAAAAAATGACACTCAATATTATTACACCGTTAGAGCGGTTAATAGTGAAGGTAAAGAGTCGAATAACACTAATCAACTATTAGGGATCCCAACCGACACTTTCCCTCCTTTAAGTCCAATCGGCATTGCCATTAGGGATCTTTTAACCGGAGATAAAATCGAGATATCTTGGATCAACCCTTCTGATTCTGATTTTGACCACATCCGAATTTACCGTTCCCTAAAAGAAGGAGAATTAGGAACCGTTATTTTGGATAGGAAGATTGAAGAACCAAAATTTATCGATGACTCAGTACAAATAGGGGAAACTTATTACTATACTATTACCGCCCTAGATCAATCAGGCAATGAATCGGAAAGAACCTTATTACCCAGTGGGGAAAACACCAATCCTTTTGAACCTACCTTTTAAAACAAAAAATTAAAACTCATAACTCAATGCCCGAAAATAGCAAAAAAAATATTGCTTCGGATGGAGATCCTCTTATCCAAGCTTTGTTAGAGGGACGTTACATTTCTCAAAGCCAATGTAGTGAATTACAGAAAGAAAGCAAGAGGCTTAATAAACCGTTCCTAGAACTTATTATTGGCAAATCACTTGTTTCCGAAGAGGACCTTGCCAAGGTAAAAAGCAGAGTTTACGGTGTTCCTTATGTTGATCTTTTTGGTAAAATCGTTCGTGCGGATACTTTGAATATTATTTCTCAGGAATTGGCCCAAAATTACCAAATAGTGTCGTTCGATAGAAAGGAAGATGAGGTTAGTATTGCGATGATGAATCCCAACGATTTTAAGGCCTTAGAAGCCATTGAGTTTATTGCTCGCAAAAATCACTTTCGGATCAAATATTATGTTGTTTCGGAAGGAGGCTTAAGGTACATTTTGAAACAGTATGCTACTCTTTCGGAGGAGGTAGAAGAGGCTTTAAAGGGAGCAGAAAAAGAAATTAGCGTTGCTGAAGTCGGTAAGTTGGAATTAGCCGAAAAAGGATTAGAAGAAGTCATCCGGAAAGCTCCGGTTTCCAAAATGGTGTCTGTGATTTTGAGACATGCCGTAGAAGGAAAGGCATCAGATGTTCATATTGAACCGGTGGGCAATGAAACTAGAGTGCGGTACAGAATCGATGGCGTAATGTACACCTCGCTGATTCTTCCCAAGCACGTTCATCCCTCAATCGTTGCTAGAATTAAAGTCCTTTCCAATTTAAAAATCGATGAAACGAGGATTCCCCAAGATGGCCGATTTCGAATGAATATTGATGGTCGTGATATTGATTACCGTGTTTCCACTCTGCCACTGATTAATAACGAAAAGGTGGTAATGCGTATTTTGGATACTACGGAAGGCAGCAAATCATTGGAAGATCTAGGATTTGTCGGAAGAAACGTAGAAATAATGAGAAAAGATATTAGCAAATCACACGGAATGTTTTTAGTAACCGGACCAACCGGATCAGGCAAATCTACCACTTTATACTCCGTACTGAGTGTTTTAAATCAAGAAGGAGTAAATATTGTAACTTTGGAAGATCCCGTGGAGTATTATTTAGCGGGGATTAATCAATCTCAAATCAATCCGGAAGTAGGTTTAACCTTTGCCCGGGGATTAAGATCAATCTTACGTCAGGATCCCGATATCATCATGGTTGGGGAGATTCGTGATAATGAGACGGCCGAGCTAGCGGTGCACGCCAGCCTAACAGGACACATTGTTCTTTCCACTTTGCATACCAATGATGCTTTTGGGGCTATTCCCAGATTGATTGATATGAAAATTGAACCATTTTTGATTTCTTCCTCTTTGAATGTGGTGATTGCCCAAAGATTGGTAAGAAAAATTTGTCCCTTTTGTCAACAGGAGGTGACCGTTCCCGCTGGTTTAGAAGAAGAGGTATTGGTTGATCTTAAAAAGATTCCCTCCGCTTCCATTCCTAAAGACGTATCGGTTGATCGTCCTTTCAAATTTTACAGAGGCAAAGGATGTGTTCGCTGCGAGAATACTGGTTACAAAGGGAGATTAGCAATTGCGGAGGTGTTGGACATTAACGCCAATCTAGAAAGAATTATTGTGGAAGGGTGCAATCAGGAAAAGATTAAAGAAGAATTTAATAAACAGAGAATGCTATCTATGAAGCAGGACGGAATACTTAAGTCACTCCAAGGGTTAACTACTATTGAAGAAGTATTAAACGTTACTAGAGAATAAAGTTAATTAAACATTTTTAAAATTAATCCATAATGCTATGCAAATTACAGGAGTTGATTCCAAAAAGAAAATTCTACTAGTGGAAGACGATTCATTTTTAGCGGGAATGTATGTTTCTAAATTGAATTTGGAAGATTTTGAGGTTAGTCTTGCTGATAACGGAGAAGATGGTTTGAAAATAGCTAAACAGAAACTACCTAATCTTATTCTATTGGATATTCTTTTACCCCAAATGGATGGTTTTGAGGTGTTGAAGAGATTAAAAGAAAATCCCCAGACTGCTAAGATCCCAATTATTCTTCTGACTAACTTAGGACAGAAAAAAGATGTCGATCGAGGATTAGCACTGGGAGCAAAAGATTATCTAATCAAAGCTCACTTCATGCCTAACGAGGTAATTGCTAAAATAAAAAAAATTCTTAGACCATAAAAATTTGGAACAAGTAAATTCTCAAACCTTACGAGCTAATGAAGAAATAGAAATCAATCGAATTTTAACGGCAGTAGCGGAATACAACGCTTCTGACCTTCATCTTTCGGTTGGGAACGTACCAACGGTGCGAGTGGACGGAGAGTTAGTAGCTTTAAGAGAAGAGCGGGTGGTTACTCCTGATTTTATGAAAAAATTCAGTTTATTTTTTTTAGATGAAAAGCAGCGCGAGATTCTAAATAGAGAAAGAGAAATAATATTTTCCTATAATTTTCAGAATAGAATTCGTTTTAAGGTCAATCTTTTCTATCAAGAAGGGTATCTCTCTGCTTCTTTAAGACTTATCCCTTCGACAATAAAAACTTTAAAAGAATTAGGGCTTCCCCCGATTGTGGAAAAATTCTATCAAATCAAAAAAGGATTGGTAATTGTTTGTGGTCCTTTTGCTTCCGGTCGCTCTTTTACCATCGCCGCTTTGCTTAATGAAATAAATAACCGAAGGAAAGAGCATATCCTAACGGTGGAAAAACCGATTGAATTTGTCTTTGGAGACAATCAAAGTATTATTGAGCAAAGGGAGGTGGGGCGCGATACCAATTCTTTTGAACAGGCTTTAAAATCTGCTTTTCGGGGTGATATCGATGTGATTATGGTCGGTGAGATGAAATCCAAAGAGGTGATCAAAGGAGCGCTGGATTTAGCGGAAGGAGGGCGTTTAGTATATTCAGCAATGGAGACTGACTCTTCAATTAAAACTATTGAAAGAATTGTTAGTAGTTTCGAAAGCGAAGCAAAAAATCAAGCGCGGGTTCAGTTATCCGAGGTGCTGGAGGGAATTATTGTTCAGCGGCTGGTTCCTAGAGTGGGAGGCGGAAGGATTTTAGTAACAGAAATACTGATTCCTAATCCGGCAATCCGGTCAATTATCAAAGAAGGTAATATTTATCAAATCAATAATGTCCTTCAAACCTCCCGGGGCGAAGGAATGGTTTCTCTTGATCGAGCCTTAGCGGAATTGGTTAAAACAGGAGAGATTATGCTGGAAAGTGCCATTCAGTACGCAGTAGATGAAAACAATTTGAAAAGAATGACACAGAGATAGTGACTTGGCTTGTAGGAAGTTAGCTTGTAGCTTCAGTTGAAAGTTGAAAGTTGTCAGCTGTTGTAAGGGGATAAAAAGGGCTAATAAGGGAAATAAAGGGATATTAGGGGAGAAAGTTCGTTAAACTTCCTTTTTACCTTAATTACCCCCAATAACCCTTAATATCCCGTAATACCCCCTAACAAGCTAAGAAGCTACTAACCTAAAAAGCTAAATAAAATCAATGGCCATTTACGATTATAAAGCAAAAGATTTAAAAGGTAACACGACAACTGGTGCAGTGGAAGCTTCTTCCGAGATGGTAGCAGCTGACCTTTTAAAAGAGAGAGATTTAATTGTTTTAGCTTTGTCAGAAAGAAAAAGAAAGACTCTCTTTCAAACTTCGCTTGGATTTTTGCGCCGCGTTCCCAGAAAAGAAATAGTTGTTTTTGCCAGACAGTTAGCAGTTATGATTTCGGCAACCGTTCCGATTGTAAAAGCATTGAGGATTCTCACTAAACAGACTGAAAATGTAGCCTTTAAGATAATATTGTCGGAAGTGGCTGACGAAGTGGATGGAGGCGCCAGACTTTCTGATTCTCTAGCTCGTTATCCTCAAGTATTCGATGACTTTTTTGCCCATATGATTAAGACCGGAGAAACCACTGGCAAACTGGATGAAATCCTCAATTATCTTGCCGATCAAAAAGAAAAGGATTACGACTTGACGAGCAAAATTAAAGGAGCAATGATTTACCCTATTTTTATTCTGATCGGATTATTTGTGGTCGGGGCAGTGATGATGATATTTGTTATTCCGAAGCTAACCGGCATTTTAGCAGAAGCCGGAGCAGAGCTTCCGATTTCCACTAAGATGTTAATTGGTACCAGTAATTTTCTTCAGTACTACTGGTGGATGATTATAATTTTTGTAATCGTGGTGATCGCTTTGTACCGTATTATTGCTCGGACCGAAAAAGGAAGAATGCAAATCGATCTGATTAAATTAAAAATCCCTATTTTTGGTAACATTTATAAGAAAATCTACCTGACCCGTTTTGCCCGAAGTCTTTCTAATCTTATTGCCAGCGGGGTTCCTCTCTCTCGCTCTTTAGAAATTGTAGCCGATGTAGTAGGCAACAGTACTTTTAAAGACTTAACTCGCCAGACGATCAAAGAAGTGGAGGATGGCAACTCGATTGCCACCGTTTTTGCTAAAAGTAAAATAGTGCCGGTAATGGTGTCCCAAATGCTAACGGTGGGTGAGCAGACCGGCCGGATTGATAAAATTTTGAATAAATTAGCTGATTTTTATGCCAAAGAAGTAGAAAACTTAGTGGCTAATCTGGTTAGTTTAATTGAACCTTTAATCATTGTTGTTCTGGGCGCCGGCGTAGCAGTACTGGTCGTTTCTATTCTATTGCCTTTGTATAGTTTGTCTACGGCGATCTAAAGGGCCGTAGCGGCGACTCATGAATCGCTGCTACAGTCTGTTTTAACCACAGACATTTGTCGGTATTAGTTAGTTAACAATTTTAGCATTTCGTTTGGAGTTTTTCCATTTAAGGAACAGTGCTCCAGATTATTGTATTCTTCATTCCATATTTTAAT
>Ga0066637_10000697_pt1 | contig 20767 bp, 23 predicted proteins | sample CryGeyCG2014_020_FD_62737 | JGI IMG/M metagenome (GOLD analysis project Ga0066637, IMG submission 62737) | Groundwater microbial communities from aquifer - Crystal Geyser CG08_land_8/20/14_0.20 | ecosystem: Environmental > Aquatic > Deep subsurface > Groundwater | place: USA: Utah: Grand County...
TAAAAGCGGTTTGGTTCTTAAAGGTGTATACTGATTTACAATATGGGCAGCAAAATCTTAATTTATTTAGGTCTTTCCTTGGGTTCAACTGCTGGTAGCTTGATTCCCTCGATTTGGCATCAAGGCGTTTTTTCTTTGCAGTCCTGGCTGGGCGCTTTAATCGGCGGCATTTTTGGGATTTGGCTTGGTTTTAAAATTAATCAAAAGATAGTTGGCGAATAGGTTAATTTTTATTTGATGGCTTTTATAAATTAAAAGTCTGAATTTTGGTTTGACAAAGAAATCAGCTTTTAGTAGGCTAAATAAATTAAAAAACTGAACCTTGAAAACCTCAAACTCCACAAGGGAGGATTTATGCAGTCGTTGCACAAAGGTATGCTCGCCACTTTTTTTGGCGTTTTATTAGGCAGTCTGGTAGCCTTGGCGCTTGCTAGGTTTTGGATCTTGGGCGCCATGATCGGTGCTGTGATTTCCGCTAGCCTTTCCGCATACCTCTTTTTCGACATAAAAGAGCTATTACGGGTGATCCCAAAAGCCTGGGACAAGGCTATTGCCTGGCGACCAAGTTCAGCCCAAAAGTACCGAGCTAAGTGTTTTTTGTGGACTTATATACTCGCAAGCATAGGGACGTCAGTCGCGATAATTACCCTTGCTTACCTTTGTTGGTTTGCTGCTCCACCACAAATAACGGATTTAAAGTCACCCCCAAACTTTATTTTTTCGCTCCCTTTCCTCTTGTTATGGGTCTTCACGGCATTACTTTTTACAGTTATTATTGAAGATCGTGGGCGGCTCGTAAAACCTTTTAAAGGGTTTTTAAAAGGAATGGTTTGGGTCAATCCGATCACTGGGCCATTTCTGTGGGTAATTGCGGCCATTTACTTTGCCGTTAAATATAGTTTTATAGTCTTAGCCTCGGTAATATCAGCAATCGCGTGGCTATACCAGGTCGGCCTGCCAAAAACTTGGTCTTTCTTAAAGGAAGTTTTCATTCAGATCCATTGCCGCGACCGTATGATGTGCCTGCTCGACGCTTCGTTCGGCATGATAGTGGCCTTCCTTGTTCAATGGCAGATCATAGGTGGCGGGCAATTGCTGTCGCTGGCAAGCATTCTTCTCGGCGGCATCACCGGCACTGCACTGTTCTTCTTTAACCGAGAAATTGTCGCCATTCGCTGGCTCGGGGTTGTGCCTAACGGAGAACACGCTCATTAATTCAAGTATTATTAAGGTCGCTCCCCAAAAGGGACGGTCTTTTTATGTTGCAAAAAATTAAATTCACAGAAAGCAGGCGAGTTTGCCTTTTTGCGAAAATTAAGCCAAAATTAAGGTATCGTAATTAAGCGCAAATCATATGAATAAAAAAATCGGTTTAATTTTAATGCCAGTGCTTTTGGCAGCCGTGGTTTTTGGCTTATCCGCCTGCAAAAGCGCCAGTGAAAAAGCCGCTGAAAAACTAATTGAAAAGTCCACTAATGGCCAGGCTGATGTGGATGTTTCGGGCAACAGCGTTAAAGTCAACACCAATTCCGCTTCCTGGGAAACCGGCGATAAAATTAGCCTGCCTGACGGTTTTCCTTCGGATATTTACGTGGTTGAGGGGACCATTAAAACAGCGGTTACCTCAAAAACAGGCAGTGATTATGTGGTAAGCCTGGAATCCACTAAAAGCCTGAATGAGGTTAAAGCTCTTTATGACACCAAATTAAAAGAAAACGGCTGGACTATTACCACCTCCGGGGCAATTGCCCAGTCTTTTTCGTATTTAACGGAAAAAGCCGATCGGACTTTGAACATCGGCATCTCTGAAGCTGACGGAAAAACCATCGTTACTTTAACCACTTTTAAAAAAACAGCCGTGAATGCCCCCGCGACTCCAGATGATAATACCAATGAAGGAGCCGGGTAATCTTTAAAATATAAAAATATGGCAAAATTTAATTTTCTGCCCATTCAAAAAAAATTTGAACAGCTAAGGATTTTTAATGTGGTCATGGGTTTTTTGCACTTGATCCAGGCTTCACTAATGCTTTTCATCAGTTCGGATTTCAGCCTGCCAGTCAGTTCAGCTTTTGTGCAATTTAATGTCACCACGGGAAAATTAGAACCAGTCATGCACGAATTATTCAGCTTAAGGATCGGGCCGCTAGTCGCCGGATTTTTGTTTATTTCTTCATTAGCGCATTTCGCAATTTCTTCTGGCAGGATTTATGATTGGTATGTCAAGAATTTAAAAAGAGGCATTAACTTTGCCCGCTGGTTTGAATACGCCCTAAGCTCGTCATTAATGATTGTGGTAATCGCCATGTTAGCCGGCATGTATGATGGCGTTAGCTTACTCCTGATATTTTTCCTGAATATGATGATGATTTTATTCGGCTGGATCATGGAATTGCACAATCAAAACACCAAAAGAACCAACTTGACCCCCTATGTTTTTGGCTGTATCGCCGGAGCCATACCCTGGCTGGCCGTGGCTTTTTACCTTTTTGGTTCAGGCGGGCCCACAGGGCACGCGCCAAGCTTTGTTTATTGGATTTTCTTTTCCATCTTTATCTGCTTTGATATCTTTGCCGTTAACATGCTTCTGCAATATAAAAAAATCGGCAAGTGGAAGGATTATCTTTATGGTGAGCGGATCTATATCATATTAAGCCTGGTGGCTAAATCATTGCTGGCTTGGCAGGTATTTTTCGGGACTTTAAGGCCAGTATAAAAATCACATATAATATATTAAAGCCGGAGCTATGAAGGTTCCGGCTTTGAGTTTTTAATATGCTATAATTTATTCATGAACCAAGTTATTAACCGATTCACTTGGAAGATTGGCGGCGCTGCCGGCGACGGCATAATGGTTACCGGCGCTATGCTGGGCAAAATTTTTACCCGGGCCGGTCTTTGGGTTACGGATTATTCCGAATATCCTTCGCTTATCCGCGGCGGCCACAATACCCAGGTGGTTCAGGTTGATGAAGAAAAAATTTTCACCCACGACCAGGGCAATGAAATCCTGGTGGCTTTGAACGAAGAAACAGTCAGGCTGCATGCCAAAGAAATAAGTCCGAACGGAGTAATAATATATGACGGCAAAAGATTAAAAATTGTTCCAGCCATGATCGGCGGCCGAAAAGACATAAATTTGATGGATGTGCCTTTTCAAAAAATCGCCGAGGATTTGGGCGGCAAGGAAATTATGCGGAACACGGTTGCTTTGGGAGCTTCCCTGGGCTTTTTAAAAGCGCCTTTTGATCTGGTTGAAGCCGTAATGCATGATGCTTTTGACGATAAGGGCGATGAAGTTGTCCACATGAACATTAACATTGCCAAAGCCGGCTATAATTATGTTCTGGAAAATTTCGAAAAGGAATTCCCTTGGCGGGTAAAACAAAAGAAATCTGAAAAACGAATTGTTATCGGCGGCAATGACGCGATTTCGCTGGGCTTGATTCAGGGTGGTTTGAAATTTTATTCTGCTTATCCTATGACCCCGGCTTCTTCCATACTTTCTACTTTGGCGGAATTAGCGCCTGTTTGCGGCCACATCACTAAACACGCGGAGGACGAAATTTCAGCCATTAATTTGGCTATTGGCGCTTCTTTTGCCGGCGTCAGAGCGGCAACCGGAACTTCAGGCGGGGGTTTTTGTTTAATGGTTGAGGGTTTGGGCTTGGCCGCTGAAACCGAAACGCCCTTGGTCCTCATAAACGCGCAAAGGCCTGGTCCTTCAACGGGCTTGCCAACCTGGACTGAACAAGGGGATTTAAGGTTTGTTATGCACGCTTCCCAGGGAAATTTCCCCAGAGTGGTTGTTGCCCCAGCAGATCCAGAGCAGGCTTTTTTTGAATCCATACGGGCCTTAAACCTTGCCGAGTTTTTCCAAACCCAGGTAATTATTCTGACTGATAAATATCTGGCAGAAAGCCATTGGACTTCTGAAGAATTTGATCTGAAGAAAGTTTTAATTGAAAGGGAAAAATTGGCGAAACTGAAAGCCGGGTCAGATTATTTTGAAAGGTATAAAAATTCCCAAAACGGAGTTAGTCAGCGTTCCTTGCCAGGCCAGGCCGGCGGAATTTTTATGGCTAATTCTGATGAGCATGATGAATTTGGTTTTACCACTGAAGATGCCGGAGTCCGAAAAATTCAGATGGAAAAAAGAGCAAAAAAATTCCGGGCCATCAGCAAGTATTTTTCCGAACCAACAGTGATGTATGGTCCAGAAAACGCGGATGTAACTTTAGTTACCTGGGGTTCTGCTACATTGTCCTGTCGGGAAGCTTTAAGAAAGTTGAAAATCATGGGTATTAATGCCAATATTTTGCAGATTTTGTATATCCTGCCTTTTCCCGCTGGATCAGTAGCGCAGGCTTTAAAAAATTCAAAGAAAACCATTTTGGTTGAAAATAATTTTTCCGGACAATTAGGTTCAGTCATAAAGGAATTCACCGGACAGGAGTGCGATGAAAAGCTTCTGAAATATGACGGCCGGCCTTTTTGGCCGGAAGAAATAGCAGAGTTTGTCAAAAAAACTCTTTAATTTATGCCAAAAATTCAAAAAAAATTCACTGATTATAACACCCCGCACACTCCTACCTGGTGTCCGGGTTGCGGCAACTATGGCATTTGGACGGCTTTGCGCATGGCAGTGGCTGAACTGGGCTGGGAACCGCATGAATTTTTGGTGGTTTATGGCATTGGCTGTTCAGGCAATATGGCCAATATCATAAAGAGTTATGGTTTTCACGGTTTGCATGGCCGGGCTTTGCCAGTGGCTATTGGCGCGAAATTGGCCAACCAAAAATTAAAAGTTATTGCTTTGGGCGGCGATGGCGATGGTTATGGCGAAGGCGGCAATCATTTTATTCATGCTTTGCGCGGCAATGTCGACATTACTTACATTGTTCATGACAACCAAGTTTACGGGCTGACTAAAGGTCAGATGGCGCCAACTACGGAAAAAGGTGAAATTACCAGCTCCACGCCGGAAGGCGTGATTGATCAGCCTATCAATCCACCAGCTTTGGCCATTGCCGCTGGCGGAACTTTTGTGGCCCAGGGCTTTGCCGGTGATACGCGCCAGCTCACGGATTTAATCAAACAGGGGATTGAGCATCCGGGTTTTGCGCATTTGAATGTTTTGCAGCCTTGCGTAACTTTCAATCATCACAATACTTTTCCCTGGTTTTTAAAGCGGGTATATAAATTAGAAGAGCAAAAGTATCAGCCGAACGATAAAGCCCTGGCTTTTAAAAAGGCCCTGGAATGGGGCGACAAAATTCCGACTGGGGTTTTTTATAAAGAAATCCGTAATACTTATGAGCAGGGAGTCAGCGAATTAAAAAAACAAGCCTTAATAAAGCAAAATTTAACAAAAATTGATATTTCTAAAATCCTGAAAAAATATCAGTAACAAGGGAGGAAAATTGATTTTCCTGACAATGGAGGTCGGAAATATTATTTCATCGCGATAATTAGGCAGAATGGGTTTGTCCTTCGAAAAGTCTTGAATGCTAAGAATTTATCAAAGGCTGAAGAAGAAGTTTTAAAAATGTCGCTGCAGGGTGCTCAAGTTGAAGCCTATGAAGCCCATTCATTTCCGGAAAAGTAATACCCGCTGATTTTCAGCGGGTATTTTCATCTGCTATAATTAAAACATGGAAAAAATTTGGCATGTGGCAGAACCGGTTAGCCCGGCAATTAAGCAGGAATTTCCGGAATTAGACGACATAACTCTGCAATTATTGTGGAATCGGGGATTAAAAGATCAAAAAGGAATTGATGAATTTTTAAAGCCTGATTGGCTTAAAGATATCCACGATCCTTTTTTGTTCGTGGACATGGGAAAAGCCGTGGCCAGGATTTTTAAGGCCATTGAAAAACAGGAAAATATCATTGTTCATGGCGATTACGATGCTGACGGGGTTTGTGCTTCGGCGATTTTATTCAATACTTTAAAAGCCTTGGGCGCCAAGGTTGATGTTTATTTGCCTCATCGGGAGAGGGAAGGTTATGGTTTAAATCTTCAGACCATAGATCATTTGCACGAAGTGCATAAAGCGAATTTGATCATTACTTGTGATTGCGGAACCAGTAATTATCAGGAAGTTGAGCGGGCCAAAGAGCTGAAAATTGAAGTGATTATTACCGATCACCATCACGAGCCAGTTGAACGGCCCAAGGCTTTTGCCTTGATTAATCCGCGTTTAGCTGGTTCGGGTTATCCTTTTCCTGGTTTGGCCGGTTCGGGCGTGGCTTTTAAATTAGCCCAGGCTTTAATTCGCAAATCAGATTTGGATAAAATAGATAACCTGTCTAAAGATGGTTTTGAAAAATGGCTTTTGGATTTCGTGGCCATCAGCACGATTACGGATTTCATGCCTTTGGTGGGCGAAAATCGGACTTTGGTCAGCTACGGTTTAATTGTTTTAAAGAAAACTCCAAGGCCTGGTTTGCGGGCTATGTGCGAAGTTATGGGAACCCGACAGGAAAATATTAACACTACCACCATTGGTTTTCAGATTGGACCGCGCTTGAACGCGGCCGGCCGCATGGATCATGCCAGCACGGCTTTCCGGCTGTTAATCAGTCAGGATTATGAAGAATCCAAAAGCATTGCCATTGCCTTGAATGAATCAAACATTGAAAGGCAGAAGTTAACTGAAGAAATTGTGGCCAAGGCAAAGGGTCTGATCGGCAGTGTCGGCGCGGACAGAAAAATACTGACTGCGCTGGGCGAAGGCTGGCCAGTAGGCGTGGTCGGTCTAGTTGCCGGCAGGTTGGCTGATGAATTTCATAGGCCGGTTTTGATCATGACCAAGCATGATGATTTAGTCGTCGGTTCTGGCCGGAGCATCCCCAGCTATGATATAACCCAGGCTTTGGTCAGGAACAAACAATTCCTGGAGCGTTTTGGCGGTCATGCCGGCGCCTGCGGATTTACTTTGACTTTGGCCAAGATTGAGGATTTTTCAAAAGCAATTTTAGCCGATGCCAATCATGAGCTGAAGGATAGTGATTTGTTAAAAGAGATTAGTATCGAAAGCGAGGTAGCTTTAAAACAAATCAGTTTTAAATTATTAAATGTCTTGGAGGATTTTGAGCCGTTTGGTGAAGGTAATCCAAAACCACTATTTGTCTGCAGAGGAATGGCAATTACCGAGCTCCAGCCGGTTGGTAAGGATAAAAGGCATTTAAGGATTGTGGTCAATCATCAGACTGCCGAACCCAGAAAATTTATTGCTTTTGGCTTTGGTGAAGTTTACGGCCCAATGCTTACTGTCGGAGATAAAATTGATATTGTTTTCAGCGTGGACCGCAATGAGTGGAATGGCACGCGGGAACTGCAATTAAAAGTAATTGATTTAAAATTTTCATAATTCAAATATGCCAGACTACATTCTTTACACGGATGGAGGCGCCAGAAATAATCCTGGTCCGGCAGCCATTGGTTATGTTTTGATTCACAATAATCGGATCGTGGTCAAACATGGCGAAAAAATCGGTCAGGCGACAAACAATATAGCCGAATATCAGGCCATGCTTACAGGCTTGCTGAAAGCTAAAGATTTAGGCATAAAAAAGCTGGTCTGCAGGCTTGACAGCCAGCTAGTTTGCGAGCAGTTGAACCAAAGGTATAAAATAAAAGACCGGGACTTGGGCGTGTATTTTGTAAAAATCTGGAATTTACTTCCGGCTTTTGAAAAAGTGGATTTTGTTTATATTCCCAGGGAGCAAAATTTATTGGCCGATAATTTGGTTAATCAGGCCTTAGACGGGAAAATTTAATTTATGATAATAAACCTTGTTTTAATTGCCTTAATCACTGTCTGCATTTTGCTAATTTTGATTGCTTGGTATATTGCCTCAATCATAATTAAGCAGCCGCGGGAAGTTCGTCCGCAAGACTGGGCCACGCACAATTTGCATCCGGAATTGATTAAATTCCGGGCCAGTGATGGCATTGAATTGTCCGGGGCTTTTATCAGCGGCAGCAGCAAAGCGACCATAATTATGCTTCATGGCTATGGTCATTCCAAGACTCAATTGCTGCCCCAGGCTTGTTTTTTGAATCAGGCGGGCTTTAATGTTTTCCTTTTTGATTTCCGCGCTTCTGGGGAAAGCGCCGGCGAGTATATAACTTTTGGCGAAGAAGAACAGAAGGATTTGGTCGGCGCCGTGCACTATCTGCACAGCCGGAAAGACATTGATCATAGCCGGATTGGGATATTTGGTTTTTCCATGGGCGGATCAGTGGCTTTGTTAAAAAGCGGCGAACTAAAGGAAATTAAAGCGGTGGTGGTTGATTCAAGCTATGGAGAATTTCATTCACTAATTGAATCGAATTTTAAGCAGTATCTGGGCGGAATGCCGTTTTTCCCCCTGGGTCATTTGGTTTTGTATATTATTAAAGTTCGAACCGGTGCGTATTTCGGGAATATACGGCCGCTTGAAAGCATTTCTAGTTTAAAAGATAAACCCTTATTGGTAATCCACGGTCTGCAGGACAAAACAGTACCAGTCTGGGATGCCATCAAAATCCATGCCAGCGCCCATGGTCCGGCAGAGCTGATGCTGGTCCAGGGAGCCGGGCATAATACGACTTATTCCAGTGCCGGTGAAAAATATGTTAAAAAGATATTGGGTTTCTTCAAAACCTATCTGTCAGAAATTTGATTTTTAAGCTAAATTAAGCCAGAATTAAATTTAAAAAATGCGTTTAGATGACATCAGAAAAAAATTTTTAAAGTACTTTAAAGACCAGAAGCATATTTTGGTCACATCTTCCTCGTTGATTCCGCAAAACGATCCAACGGTTCTTTTAACCACCGCTGGCATGCAGCAGTTCAAGCCGTATTTTACCGGCGAAAGGGATTCGATGATTGATTTTAAAACCCGCCGCTTTGCTTCAGTCCAAAAATGCTTCCGAACTTCTGATATAAACGAGGTGGGTGATCTGGACCATCTGACTTTTTTTGAAATGTTGGGGAATTTCAGTGTGGGGGATTATTTTAAAAAAGAAGCCATCGGTTATGCTTGGGTTTTTTTAACCAAGGAAATTAAGCTGGGCCCAGAAAGGTTGTGGGCGACTTATTTTAATGGCCAGGGGCGCAATTCCAAAAGAGCCAAAATTACTTCTGACAAAGAGTCGCTGAAATTCTGGCAAAAATTCCTGCCAAAAAACCGGATTTGCGGTTTTGGCGAAGAAGCCAATTTCTGGGGTCCTCCGGGCAAAACCGGACCCTGCGGTCCCTGCACGGAAATTCATTATGATTTAACCAAAAAGCCTTGTGAAAAAGGCGAAGACTGCTTGCCGAATTGTGAATGTGGCCGGTTTGTGGAAATCTGGAATTTGGTTTTGATGCAGTATGAAAAAACCGCCGAAGCTGAATTTGTTGAATTGCCGAGAAAAAATATCGATACGGGCATGGGCTTGGAAAGACTGGCAATGGTCATTAATCAAAAGGGAAATGTTTTCCAAACCGACGCTTTTTCAGAAATAATCAAAAGCATTGAAAGCGACCCGCGTTTTGGCTCAACAGGCAATATTGCGGAAGACGCCAAAAGGTTAAGAATTGTGGCGGATCATTTTAAAGGCACGGTTTTTTTGCGCGCTGATGAAGTCAGGTTCAGCAACAAAGAGCAGGGCTATATTTTGCGGAGGATTTTCCGGCGGGCCTGCGATCAGTATTTGCATCCGGGCATGGATTTTCAAAAAGTTTTTCAAGTAATCATTAGTCAGCTAAAGAATGCTTATCCGGAATTGGCAGAGAAAAAATTCGAAATAATCAGTGATTGCGAAAAAGAATATCTGAATTATGAAAAAGTCAGGAATCTAAACATTTCTGTTTTATTGAAGCAGCTGCCCGCCCAAGGCATACTTTCGCAAATCGCCTCGCCCGAAGGCCCTTCCAGCATCAGAATAACCGGCCAGGCTGCTTTTCAACTGTTTTCAACTTATGGCGCTTCCATAGATCAGCTGAAACAAAAAGGTTTTAGTTTTGATGAAATGGAATTTGAAGCAGAGATGGAAAAGCACCGCGAGGTTTCCAGAGCCGGAGCTGACAGTAAATTCGGCGGTCATGGTTTGAACAGCGCCATTCTGACTGACGAAGACAGGAAAAAAATTACTAGATTGCACACAGCCACGCATCTGCTTCAAAAAGCCTTGATAGAAACTTTGGGAGATTCCATTCAGCAAGAAGGCTCGGACATCAGTCCGGAAAGGCTTCGCTTTGATTTTAAGTTCCCGACTAAGTTAACTTTTGCGCAAATCGCCAAGGTGGAAACAATAGTGAATGAAAAAATAGAACAGGATTTGAAAGTCAGCTTTGAAGAAATGGCCATTGACGAGGCTCTAAAATCCGGCGCTTTAGCCTTTTTCAAGGAGAAATACCCGCCAAAAGTAAAGGTTTATAGCATAGGCGATTATTCCAAGGAGATTTGCGCCGGCCCGCATGTTGCCAGTACAAAAGAACTTGGGTATTTTAAGATTCTCTCGGAAAAATCCGTTTCAGCCGGAATCCGGCGGATTAAAGCCAGCTTAGATTAATTAAAACTCAAGCCCTTGACTAAAAAAACCAATTTTGTTAAGCTGAAAACACTTAAAAATTGAATTAAATTTGGTTCCAGTAGCTCACGAATTTGTTCCGCTTTGCTGTGTACTAAGATCCTGCTTTCCAGGACTTAAGTTATACAGGCCCCGTTAATTACTGACGGGGGTATATTTTTAAACTAAATGCAACGAAATCGACATCCAGCTCCGAAGCCAGAGGCCAGGGGCGTTAATAAAAAAGGTTTTATAGAAGTTGAAGGCGTGGTTGAGGAATTGCTGCCCTCGGCGACATTTCGAGTGAAGCTTAGTAACAGTCATTTGGTTTTGGCCCATTTGTCCGGCCGTATGCGGATGAATAAAATTAAAATTTTGCCTGGCGACACAGTGATTTTGGAAATGACTCCTTATGACCTGAATAAAGGTCGGATTACTTTTAGAAAATAAGTTATGAAAGTTAGATCTTCAGTAAAACCTATTTGCGCAAAATGCCGCGTTATCAGACGGGGCAAGAAATTGTTAGTTATCTGTTCCACTCCCAAGCATAAGCAAAGACAAGGATAAAAAATATGCCAGCCAGAATTGCCGGAATAATTTTACCCAATAAACCCTTGAAAGTCGCTTTAGGCTACATTTACGGCGTTGGCTCGACTTTGGCGAAATTGATCATCACTAAAGCTGAATTGGATCCGCAAATCAGACCCAATGATTTATCCGAAGCCGAAGTCAACCGATTGCGCGATATTATTGAAAAGCAATATAAAGTAGAAGGCGATTTAAGGCGTGAAGTTTTATTGAATATTAAACGGAAAAGGGAAATCGGCTCTTATCAAGGCATGCGGCATTTCAGAAATTTGCCAGTGCGCGGGCAAAGGACCAAGACCAATTCCAGGACAGTCAGGGGCAACACCCGCAGAACCATGGGCAGCGGCCGTAAGTCTTCGGCGGAAAAGACTTAAGCATAATTTTTTATGACTGAAGAACCAAAAAAATCAGAAGAATTAGAAACGGCAAAAAAACCGGCTGAAAAAACCGAGGCCAATGTTGTTTCGCCAAAACGGAGGCGGAAAAAGACTAAAAAATTTGTTCAACACGGCATTGCCCATATTCAGGCCAGTTACAATAACACCATTATAAGCATTACGGATTTGAACGGCGATGTGCTTGGTTGGGCATCAGCCGGCCAAGTAGGCTTTAAAGGGCCGAAAAAGGGCACGCCTTATGCTGCTGGCGTTGTGGTCAAAAATCTTTTGGAAAAAATTAAGGAAGTCGGATTGCGCCAGGTGGATGTAAAGGTTAAAGGCATTGGCAGCGGCCGCGAAGCCGCTATCCGAGCCTTGGCCGGAGCAGGTTTGGCCATAGTCGGCATCAAAGACCTGACCCCAATTCCTCATAACGGCGTCAGACCGCCAAAGGTAAGGAGAGTTTAATATGGCAAGAAATCTCGGACCAAAACATACTCGTTGCCGCCGTTATGGCGTGAAATTATGCGACTCGGTTAAATGCCCGGTCATTCGGCGTCCTTATCCTCCCGGTCAGCATGGGCCAAAAGGAACTTCACGCTTGTCAGAATACGGTGTGCAATTGGCGGAAAAGCAAAAGGCAAAAATAATTTACGGCTTGCTGGAGCGCCAGTTTGAAAATTACTTTAAAAAAGCCATTGGTAAAAAAGGCAATACCGGACTTTTGCTTTTGCAGTCATTGGAACGGCGTCTGGATAATGTGATTTACAGGCTGGGTTTTGCCGCAACCCACAGTCAGGCCAGGCAATTTGTCGGGCATGGTTTTATTTTGGTCAACGGTAAAAAAGTTACTATTCCTTCTTACAATGTAGATGTTAATGACGAAATTGGCGTGGCTAATAAACCAAAGATCCGTGCGCAGATTGCGGAAAGGTTAAAAGGCCAAAGGGAAGCAAAATCCGGCTGGCTTTCAGTTGAAGCAGATAAGCTGGCTGGTAAAATCGCCAGACTGCCGGAAACTGAAGATGTCCAACAGCCCTTAAACATGCAATTAATAGTTGAATATTATTCTCGTTAATTAGTTTTTCAAAATATATGGAAAAAATTCAATTACCTTCAAAAGTAAATTTTACGGAAAAATCTGAAAATGAGGCAGATTTTGTCATTGAGCCATGCTACCCTGGCTATGGCACCACCTTAGGCAATGCCTTGAGGCGGGTTTTACTGTCTTCTTTGCCGGGAGCCGCCATAACCGCTGTCAAAATTTCCGGCGCAACCCATGAATTTTCAACCTTGCCCCATGTCAAAGAAGACATGGTGGATTTAATCCTTAATCTTAAAGGCATCCGTCTGAAAATGTTTGAAGGCGAAAGCGCGGTCGTTGCGGTAAAAGTTAAGGGCGAAAAAGTTTTAACAGCCGGGGATTTGAAGTGTCCGTCAAATGTGGAAGTAAAAAATCCGGAGCATGTTATCGCTCATTTGACTGATAAATCAGCGTTATTGGAAATGGAATTGACCGTGGGCATTGGCCGCGGCTATATTCCGGTAGAAATGCGGGAAAAAGAAAGATTGGATTTAGGCACGGTGGCCATTGACGCCATTTATACCCCGGTGAAAAACGTGAATTTCCATGTGGAAAATGTCCGCGTTGGCCAAATGACCAATTACGACAAAGTGACTATTTCCGTGGTAACTGACGGAACAGTTTCGCCTCTGCAGGCTTTTCATGATGCTTCCAAAATGTTGGTTGAGCATTTTGAGCATTTGATCTCTTCGTTACCCCTGCCGGAAGCCAGTTTGCCTGAAAAGGCTGAAGCTAAATCTAAAAAGAAACCGAAAAAGGAAAGATAATTTTTGGAATGAATTTTTATGCGACATAAAAAAACCAGACCGATATTGGATAGAAAGGCTGCTTCCCGAAACGCGCTTTTAAAAAGCTTGGCGAACTCTTTTATCGTGCGCGGACAAATTAAAAGTAGTTTAGCCAAAATCCGGGCGGTCAAACCGATTGTGGAAAAGGCTATTACTTCAGCAAAAAAGAACGACTTATCCCGACGCCGCGAATTATTGAAATATTTTTCCGAAGACGCAGTTAACAAGTTGCTTAAAGAACTTGGTCCGAAATATAAAGACCGCAAAGGCGGTTATACCCGAAAAATTTTAACGGCTCCCAATTTCGGCGATAACAGCCAGCAAGCTTACTTGGAATTAGTTTAATTTATGCCAAAACCGCAGATCCCCAACACGCAAGTTACCATCGACGCCTCTGGCAAAATCCTGGGCAGGGTTGCCACGCAGGTCGCCGTAATTTTAAGAGGCAAGCATTTGCCGACTTTCCGGCCGGATGTGATTTCCGGAGAAAAGGTTTTGGTAAAGAATGTTTCAAAGATTGTAGTTACCGGCAAAAAAATTCAGGATAAAAAATACGCGCATTTTTCCGGTTATGCCGGCGGCTTAAGACAGACAAGTTATGGCGAGAAGCTGTCCAAGGATCCGAAAGGAATGTTCAGGCTGGCGGTCAGCAGAATGTTGCCGGACAATCGAACCAGGAAAAAAATTATGAGAAGACTTATTATTCAGCCTTAATTTCATGCCTACTAAAATTTCCAAAACTGTCAAAAAGAAAGTAGTTAAAAAACCCGCGCTCAAAAAAGCTTTGGTTAAAAAAGTCAGCCCTAAGAAGCTTAAAGTTGAAGTTGTGAAAGAGCAGGTTGCTCTGCCAAGTTTTGAGCAGAAAATTCAGAACCTGCCCCCAAGGGAAAAATATCTGGTTTCAGTAGGCAAAAGAAAAAGAGCTATTGCCAGGATCAGGTATTATGATCTAGGCACGGGTGAAATTATTGTCAACAATTTAACTTTGGAAAAATATTTTGGTTTCCAACCCTGGATTGAAATGGCCCGAGAGCCACTAAATTTGACTGGTTGGGCCAAGGGCCGTTTGACAATCAAGGCTCAAGGCGGGGGCAAGGCCGCGCAAGCGCATTCCATTGGACATGGTCTGGCCAAACTTTTAATTCAGTTAGACCCGACTTTAAGGCCGAGTTTGAAAAGTGCCGGACTTTTGACCAGAGACGCCAGAATTAAAGAACGAAAGAAATACGGTTTGAAGCGCGCACGCCGAGCTCCGCAGTGGCAGAAGCGGTAGGGGAAAATTTATTCGCGCGGTCTGAAAAGGTCCGCAGTTAAACCCCATCCAGCTATGTCAATAAGTAAAATTTCAGAAACAAACGAAAGTCAAAGCAAAATCTTAAGGAATACCTCGTACTTAACGGGTGCTTTTATTTTGCAGAAGATTATTTCTTTTGTTTACTACACGGTTGTCGTAAACCATATCGGGGTTTCCAAAACCGGGGCTTATGATCCCATAAAATCTTTAATTCCTATCGCTCTGATCCTGATTGATTTTTCCTTGTCAGCGGTAATCACCAGAGAAATTGCCAGAAAGCCAAGCAGCACCAAAAGTTACATTGGTAATGTTTTAGGTATCAAATTGATATTTGCCCTGGTTGTTTTGGCGGCTTTTGGATTGGTTACGAATTTCGGCAGTTTTTCACAGGAAGTCCAATCATCGCTTTATCTGGTAGCCTTAATCGTGGTCTTTGATACTTTTACCCTGACTTTTTTCGCGGTTTTGCGGGGCTTGCAAAACATGAAGTACGAAGCTCTGGGCATGATTGTCAATCAGATTATTGCCGTGGGCTTAGGCTATGCCGCTTTGAAAATGAATTTCGGTATGCGCGGGGTTTTCTTTGCCACAGTCATTGCCAGTATAGTGAATTTTGGCTGGTCAATAGTAGCTGTCAGGAGATACGCGAAAATCTGGCCAAAAATTATTTGGGATAAAGCCATAATTATTTTGCTGATGAAGATGGCTGTCCCTTTTGCCATCGCGGCCATGCTGACTAAAGTTTACACTTACACTGACCGGTATTTACTTTTGATATTCAAAGGCGCCAATTCCGTGGCTTATTACGCCATCGCCCACAAATTGACTTTTGCCTTGGAATTTTTGCCGTCAGCTTTTGCGGCCGGACTTTACCCGGCCATGAGCGCCTTTTTTGTCAGTTCCAAAAAGCAGCTCCAAAATACTTTTGAAAAAGCTTTGGTCTATATGATGATTATTTCCGTGCCGACTTCAATCGTGATGTTTGTCTTGGCGGACGGCATCGTCGGTTTGGCCTTTAAAAAATTTTTCGCGCCAGCCGCCGGTCCTTTGCAGATTTTAATTTTGAGCCTGCCGGTTATTTTCATGAATTTCCCAGTCGGCACTTTACTTAACGCGGTTAATAAAACCAGGTTGAATACAATCAGTATGGGCATTACGGTCTTGGTCAACATTTCTCTGAATGCTTTGCTGATTAAAAAGTTTTCTTATTTTGGATCGGCCATCGCGACTTTTGCCAGCGGAATCACGCTTTTTTCCCTGGGCATGTATTGGATCAATAAGCAGATAGAAGTGCCTTATCAAAGGCTGTTTAAGCGCTTGGTTAAAGTTTATTTAGCTGCTTTAATCGGGGGTGCCATAGTTCTGCCCTTGAAAAGTTTTTTGCATTTGCCGTTTATGGGCCGGGAAGCCTCTGCGGTTCCGTTGGGCGTTCTGTTTTTTGTAGTTTATTTCATTTGTTTGTTTTTATTCCGAGGCATGCTAAAAACGGAATTTTCTGATTTTAAAAATTCACTGCTTCGACGAAAGAGCGCATGAAAATCCTGCTTATAACCACAACTTTTCTGCCTCGTTTTGGCGGCGTGGAAAAATTTTTGGCGAATCTGTTCAACCAGCCAAGCTGGGAAGTTGAAGTTTTGTGTGAGCCTACGGAATCAGTGGCGCATGGCTGGAAAATTATCCGGCAGCCGCTTTTATCCCATAAATTTTTCAGGCCCAGCTGGCTTCCAACAATCTGGCAGATTCCAAAGCTGGTTAAGAAAAATCACTATGATTTGATTGTCTTGGGTCATTATGCGCCTTATCTGACTTCGGCTTTGCGTTGTCGTAAAAAATTCGGCACAAAAGTTATGGTAATAACCCATGGCATGGATGTTTTGAGCTATGACATGGCCGGCGGCTTGCGTAGGCGTATGTTAAGAAAAAATTTGCCGCAAGCAGACTTGGTCATTGCTAACAGCCAGTATACTAATGGTCATCTTAAACGGCTTGGCGTGGCTGAAAGCCGGCGGATTGTTCTCACTCCTGGGGCCAGTTTGCCAGAGTCAGCAGTTTCTAAAATTGAAGCCAGGAAAACCCTTGGCTTACCTGTTAACAGTCAAGTATTATTGACTGTTGGTAGGTTGGTTAAACGCAAAGGCCACTTGATTGCCATAGAGGCTTTTTCCCGTCTTTGCCAAGGCTTCGGCGGGCAGGCAAGCTTGTCGCAGAAATATCCAAATTTGCATTATCTGATTGTCGGCCGCGGGCCAGAAGAGGGGAGGATTCGGCAACGAATTGATAAGCACAAACTTGCCAATCGCGTGCATTTAATAAATAACCTGGAAGACATTAATTTGGCTTATGCAGCCGCTGATTTATTTATCTTTCCCAGTGTTGAATTAGCCAATGGGGATGTGGAGGGTTTTGGTTTGGTCAGTGCCGAAGCTCAAATGCATGGCTTGCCAGTCATTGGCAGCAATAGCGGCGGTATTCCTGAAACTATTGAAAAAGGCTTGACTGGTGAAATTGTCGAGCCAGGCAAGGCTGATGAAATTGCCAAAGCCATTGAGCCATTTTTGAATCATCCAGACCAATTACTGCGTTATTCTGAACGCGCCTCGAAATTTGCCAAGCAGCATTTTAACTGGGAAGACAGGCGGAAAAAGATTTTGGAATTGCTCCAGCTAATCAATTCTGTTCCAAGCGCAAAAATCAGCGTGGTCATCCCGGCTTTTAATGCTGAAAAGACTTTAGCTAAAATAATTACAGATTTACAAAATCAAACCTTAAAACCTTCAGAAATAATTGTGGTTAATGATGGTTCCAAAGATAAGACTGCTGAAATTGTTAAGCAATTCAAAGTGGAATTGATAAAACAAGAGAACCGCGGCGCCCCAGCTGCCCGCAATGTAGGTTTTGCCAAAACCACTGGCCAATTTATTTTATATTGTGATGCGGATGTAGAATTGCATCCCCAAATGTTAGAACGCATGGCCAGGGCTTTATTGCTGCACCCTGAAGCTGGTTACGCGTATTGCGATTTTAAATTCGGCTGGCACACTTTTGATTTATTTGACTTTGATGCAGAAAGATTGAAAAAAGGAAATTACATTTCCACTATGTCATTATTAAGACGGGAAAATTGTATTGGCTTTGATGAAAGCTTAAAGCGCTATCAAGATTGGGATTTGTGGAAAAGATTGCTGGAAAAAGGCGTGAAAGGCATTTGGGTGCCAGGAAGGATGTTTAATACTGGGTTGGGGAAGGGGATAAGTCGAGATTCGGTAAAAGATCTATTAAAACAAGTAAAATAATAGTTATTATTGACAAAATTAACTAGATTCGGTAAATTATCAATATGGATAAGTTACTGAATTGGCCAGATTTTCAAAGGAAATTAGGCAAACAGCCGCTTTTTTCTTGGTTAGATGTGCGCAGGGAGTTTGGCGTATCGAAGTCAGCAGCACTTCTGACATTGCACCGATACCGCAAGCGTGGGCTGATTGAACGCTTGCGCCAGAATATTTACACTATGCCCTCATCGGTTCTTCCGGATACTTTTTTAGCTAATCATTTGTATGAACCTTCCTATATTTCGCTTGAATTTGCACTTTCGTACCACCGTATCATTCCTGAAAATGTCTACAGTATTACCTCTGTTACCCCAAAAGCAACGAGGAAATTCACGATTCGGGGAAAAGTATTCAGCTATCGAAAAATTAAAATGAGCGCGTACACTGGTTACCATGTTATCCGCCAGCGTGGAATTGGCTTTGCTATTGCCGAACCCGAAAAAGCATTTGTCGATCTCACTTATTATCGCCTTCGATCAGGTAGTCAACCGCTTCAGAGGATTGATAAAGAAAAATTGAATCGGGATAAAGTATTACGCTACGCAAAAATGTTTGATAACGCGAAACTCGTTGCTGTCATTATCACTACACTTAGGTAGCTTATGATTACCCAAGAAACTTTACACTTACTCTCTACAAAGTATCATACGAGTGAGTATCCAAACACCGTTCGTGAGTACTGCCAGCACCTTTTCCTGGCGGCATTGTATAAACAGGAAAAAGCCCAGCACCTGCTTTTCAAAGGAGGGATGGCGTTGCGAATTGTGTACATGAGTCCTAGGTTTTCTGAAGACCTGGATTTTTCGCTTTTTGACACGAAGATACACGAACGCCAAACACTCATTGAAGATATTTTTCAAAATGCCTTGGTTGAACTTGAAGGGATTGGTCTGCAAGTTCAGCTCGGTGAGAAATTTGGGCCTACCACTGATGGCTACTTCGGTATTGCCCAGGTGCGCTTCAGTGATTATCCACCAGTAAATATTGAAATAAACATTTCCAGCCGTAATGGCCGTAAGTTGACCGGGAACCTAGCGACTGTGGCGAATGACTTTGTCTCAGTGTATAACCTTCTGCAATTGCCCCAGGAAGAACTTGTAGAAGAAAAGATTTTTGGCGCACTACTTAACCGCCACAAAGCAAGGGATTTCTACGATCTTTACTTCATAATACGTAAAGGCTTGCTGACGATAGACCAAAAACACCGATTGTCACGGGCAAAAGAAACAATTGCGCGAACCGCGGCAGGTATAAATTTCAACGAAGAGTTAAGCGCTCTCTTACCGGCAGATCAGCATTTAATAATTAAGAATTTTTCCGGTACCTTACTTGCAGAATTGGATCGGCAGGTTGCAATCCCCTGAATAGATGCATTTTTGGTAATTCAGTTTTTCTATAAAAATGTAGAAAAACTGAAATTAGCAGTTTCTTAATTTTCAACGAAAGTCTAAAAGTATCAATAAATATGTCCGCCTCCTTACCCTGGTATACCCGTCTTTTTTTCCGATTGTTTCCGCGAATGACCATTAAACATCTCAGCCGCCAAATGGCCGGCGGGATTGATTTTAGCGCACTCCAGGGGACCCTGGTAAAAACCAAGCGCGTGGATTTGGTCCCGCTGAATGGTGATAACAACCGCGGTTTCCAGATTATTTTGGATAGCAAGGTTGCTTTGTACTTCTACCAGGATGGCGATCATTTCAGCTATGATGGCTATGAAGTAGGCGAATATGAAAAGGGCGATATAACAATTCTCGATCACTTGAAAAAGCATGAGTAAGTAATAATTTATATTGCTAAATTGATATAAGATTACATTTAAATTAAAATAATATGACTGGTAAACTTCAAACTATTTCGTTATCAAGGGAGCAATATGAATTACTTTTAAAAATTGTATACTTGGGCAATTGGTTAATAAACGCCCATCGTACGGAAGATATAAAGAAAGAATATGAACAAATTGAGGATTATATTTTTTCTTTGGCACCACAGTTTGGTTTTGAAGAGTATTTAAATCACGAGGAGTCTGATGGCGACAGATGTTTTCCGACAAGATTCTTTGAAGAAGAAACAGATGTAAATGCTTTGCATGATGAATATGACGAAGATACATTTTGGGATGAATTGCCAGAACGACTTGGTAAAAGGGATTTTTTTGAGAAATTTACAGAAAAGGAGATTAAAAAAATGAGCAGAGAGGGGTGGTTTAAGAAACTATTTGATTGCATTGATGTTTATAATGACGAATTTGCTACGAATGGCATTGAAAGATTAAGAATAGATAAACACTAAGTCGACCCGGCTAGAGCCCACGCAGTAATAGCGAATAACTTAATATTTAAAAAAAGGGGGCTTTAAGCAGCCACCCTTTTCATAACCAAGGTGCGATTATAGAAATCACTATTCAAGTGCTGAACGAATGTCCTTTATCAGAAGTTCAACCGGCTCGGTGCCGAAGCGAGCACTACTTTATTGAAAGTTAAACTATTTTCGGGAATGCTTTGGGGGATTAAAGCAAACTTTGATTTCTTCCTGGGACATGTTCATGCTCAAGCCAAACTGTTCGAGCAGTTTTTGGACTTCCTCAAGCGATTTCCTGCCAAAATTCCTTGCCCTGTTGAGATGTTCTGGCGAGAGTGTCACCAGCTTATTGAGTGGAATGAACTTTTTGATCTTACCCACGTAAATTGTCACCTGGTAGTCGGATCGCAGGGCGATTAGACCATTGAATGCCCGCACTGACAGCATGGAGTAA
>Ga0066637_10000699_pt1 | contig 20721 bp, 15 predicted proteins | sample CryGeyCG2014_020_FD_62737 | JGI IMG/M metagenome (GOLD analysis project Ga0066637, IMG submission 62737) | Groundwater microbial communities from aquifer - Crystal Geyser CG08_land_8/20/14_0.20 | ecosystem: Environmental > Aquatic > Deep subsurface > Groundwater | place: USA: Utah: Grand County...
CTGTTTTAACTGCGGGGTGGCTTTTCAGCTTCAGGATGACATTTTAGGGCTCGTTTCAGAAGAAAAAAAGCTCGGCAAACCAATAGGTTCCGATATAAGGGAAGGTAAAAGAACAACTGTCGTCTGGTATGCTTACAGAAACGCCAGCCCGGAAGAAAAGCAAAAGATTATAAATTTAATCGGTAATAAAAAAGCAACGAGAGACGAAATAAAACAAGCCATTAATCTTTTAACATATCTTAATGGAATAAAGGAAACGGAAGAATTAGCCCTAAGCTATATCAAGAAAGCAAAAAAATATCTTAAGGTAATTCCGGATTCTCCTTATAAAGATCTTTTAAAGGCATGGGCAGATTTTATGATTGAGAGGGAATTCTGATCACGAATATTCGCAGATTAACACACTAATTAACGCAAATATTTTAGGTAATTTATGGAAATAATTTTATTTATAGTTTCTTTTCTCTTTGTTTTTGGTCTACTCGTTCTTGTCCATGAGTTTGGCCATTTTATTGTTGCCAAAATTTCCAAAGTCGGCGTTTTGGAGTTTGGTTTTGGTTTTCCGCCAGCTATCTATAAAAAAAAGATAGGGGAGACAGTTTATTCTATAAATGCGATACCTTTTGGAGGTTTCGTTAAACTATTAGGAGAGGATGGTTCACAAAAAGATAATCCTCGAAGCCTGTCGGTTCAATCTAATCTTACCAAAGCCAAAATAATTTCCGCTGGCGTGGTTATGAATATGGTTCTGGCGTGGTTCATTTTCTCCTCACTCTACATAGTAGGTTTTCATTCCTTGATTCCCGGGACCGAGAATCACCTAGGTGTGAAAGAACACACTTACATAGCCGAAGTAGAAAAAGGCACACCAGCGGCTGAAAAAGGCATCTTGGCTAAAGATGAAGTTTTGGAAATAAATGGCAAGAAAATAAAAAATGCTGATGAATTTGTAGAGGGCGTAAGAGGAAAAATCGGCCAGGAGGTAAAAATAAAAATAAAAAGGGAACAAGCAATAAAAGAATTTACCGTGATTCCATTTAAGGGTAAAGTTGAAGGTAAAGAGTTTGGAAGGATAGGTGTTGCGGTTGACAAAAAAGTTCAGGCAGACGATATTCTTTTGGCTCCGGTTGCCGGATTGGCTGAGTCCTTCAGGCTGGCAGGAATGACAATAGTGGGACTCTTTCAGTTCTTTGGGAAAATTTTTACTTTTAAGCTAGGTGAAGAGGCAGTTGGTCCGGTAGGAATAGCGGTTCTTACAAATCAAGTTAGGCAGTTAGGGTTTTCTTTTCTTCTGCAATTTATAGCTATTCTTTCAATCAGCTTGGCGCTTTTAAATATCATGCCAATTCCTGCTTTAGACGGCGGTCATCTATTTTTGATTTTAATTGAAAAAACAAGAGGCAAAGAATTAAGCTTAAAATTGAAGAATATCTTAACTATAGTTGGATTTGTTTTTCTTATAGCTTTAGTGATTGTTATTACCACCAAGGATTTAAGCCGATTTGGCGTTATAGATTCCCTAAAGAAATTATTTGGGTTTTAAGAAGGTAAAATTATGGCTCAAAAAAGCAAAATTACCAGTCAAAAAAAAGATTTTTCTGCTTGGTACAATGATGTTATACGCCTAGCGGATTTAGCTGATTACGGACCAGTAAAAGGCACTATGGTCATCAAACCCTATGGGTATGCGATCTGGGAGAATATCCAGAGAATTTTTGATTCCCAGATCAAAAAAACCGGCGTTCCCAATGCTTATTTCCCTCTTTTTATTCCCGAGAGTTTTCTAAAGAAAGAAAAAGAGCACGTGGAAGGATTTTCGCCTGAATTGGCAGTGGTAACTTATGCCGGCGGAGAAGAACTAAAAGAGCCGGTGGTTGTTCGTCCCACTTCTGAAACTATAATGTATGATGCCTTTTCTAGATGGATAAACTCTTGGAGAGATTTACCCTTTAAAGTGAATCAGTGGTGCAATGTGGTGCGGTGGGAACTGAGGACGAAATTATTTATAAGAACTACAGAATTTTTATGGCAGGAGGGCCACACGGTTTTTGCAACTAAAGAGGAGGCTGATAAAGAAACAAGAGAAAGGCTAGAAAATTATAAGAAATTCTTTGAAGAAATTTTGGCAACACCAGTATTTTATGGCAAGAAATCAGAGCTCGAAAAATTTGCCGGAGCTTTGTATACAACAGCCTGCGAGACTCTTTTAAAAGACGGCAAAGCATTACAGCTTTCCACTTCCCATAATTTGGGACAGAATTTCTCCAAACCATTCAATATTCAGTTTGAAGACAGGGATGGCAAAAGAAAATATGTCTGGCAGACTAGTTGGGGATTAACAACAAGGATTATCGGAGCTTTAATTTTGATGCACGGCGACGACAAGGGTCTGGTTCTGCCACCCTATGTAGCGCCAGTTCAGGTCGTTATTATTCCTATCTACAAAAATGAAAAAGAAAAAGTAGAAGTCTTAAAAAGCATAAAAGAGGTTTTGTCAAAGATTAAAGGGGCAAGGCTAGAAATCGATTTAAGGGAAAATGTAACCCCTGGATGGAAATTTAATGAATGGGAGATTAAAGGAGTACCTATAAGAATTGAAATAGGCCCTAAAGATGTTTCCAAAAATCAAGTTTCCTTGGTAAGACGTGATAAGAATAAACGGGAGTTTATGAAAACTAAGGATTTGAATATTGCTGAAACGCTCAAAGATATCCAAAAAAACCTCTACAAAAAAGCTTTAGAGTTTAAAGAAAGAAATACTTACCAAGTAAAAGATTTCAAACAATTCAAAAAGGATGTCGAGGAGAAGAAAGGATTTTACCTCGTTCCTTGGTGCCAAAATTCTAAGTGCGAGCTTAAAATAAAGGAAGAGACAAAAGCAACCACTCGAGTTATACCATTTGAAAGCGAGAAACCCAAAAAAGGCGAAAAGTGTATTTACTGCGGAAAAGAAGCAGATGTAATGGTTTATTTAGCAAAAGCTTACTAACCCCGTTAGATAGTTTCATCTAACCCCGTTAGATTTTTTCTCTACCTAACGCTGTTAGATGTTTCTTTCTATCTAACGGGGCTAACGGGGTAAATTTCAAAAAATAGGGTTGTTTTTCCCAGCCTGGTAGTTTATAATTTCCTTTCTTGGAGAGCAATTTATGATAAACAGGCTATTGGGATACTTTTCCCATGACATAGGAATAGATTTAGGAACCGCCAATACCTTAGTTTATGTTAAAGGCAAGGGTATTGTTGTTAATGAGCCTTCAGTGGTTGCCATCAATACCAAAACTCAGCAGATTTTAGCCATAGGTGAAGATGCCAAGAAGATGGTCGGCAGAACTCCGGCAAACATTGTCGCCACCAGGCCTCTAGTTGATGGGGTAGTCTCAGATTTTGAAGTAACCGAACAAATGCTCCGTTATTTTATAGAAAAAGTCCACAAAGAGTCGTTTGCTTTCTTTCCTCGTCCCAGGATTGTCATAGGCATTCCCTCTGGTGTTACCGAGGTTGAGAAAAGAGCTGTTGAAGATGCTACAACTTCTGCCGGGGCCAGGATAGCTTTTCTGATTGAGGAGCCGATGGCTGCTGCTATTGGCGCCCGCCTTAATATCCAAGATGCTTCAGGAAATATGATAGTGGATATCGGCGGAGGCACCACTGAGGTAGCGGTTATTTCTTTAGGAGGTGTGGTTTCCAACCGATCCATCAGAGTTGCCGGGGATGAGCTCAATGAGGACATAATCCAGTTTGCCCGGGACGAGTTTAACTTGCTTTTGGGTGAGAGGACAGCCGAGGAGATAAAGGTTAAGATAGGTTCAGCCTATCCTCTAAAAGAGAAACTAGAGCTTCCGATGAGAGGTAGAGACTTAGTAACCGGACTGCCAAAGACAGTGATGATTTCCGACGACCAGATTAGAAAGGCACTCTCAAGGTCAGTACAGATAATTGTTGATACAATTAAGACAACTGTCGAGGATACTCCGCCGGAGCTAGTAGCCGACATTATGGATAAAGGTATAATTCTGGCAGGAGGTGGAGCGCTTCTAAGAGGGTTTGATAAACTCGTAAAAGAGCAAACAAAGATACCAGTTTATATTGCCGATGATCCTCTAACCAGCGTTGTTAGAGGAACCGGTTTAGTTTTAGAAGACTTGGAATCCTTAAAAGATGTGTTGGTGCAGACTCAATACGAAAAACCACCGAAAATATAGACCAGCAAACAGATAACAGTTAACAGATAACAGTAAAAAATAGAAATTCGCGAAGCCACGTCGGACGCGGCGAAGCGAATTACCAAAATTTTTAATTTTACATTTTTAATTTTTAATTTGAAACATGCTTCAGCAGAAATCTCTCAAATTTGTTAAATATTTTTTTGTACTGTTTTTGGTATCAATTCTGATTTTTATTTTCTCTTTTCTAGGTTACCTTTCACCTGTCGAAGGAGTACTCTCCAAAATCTCTACCCCGTTCGTTTCCGTCTTTAATAATGCCTCTTTAAAGCTAAAAGATATTGGAAGCTCAATAGCTGAATTGGGTAGTCTTCAGAAAGAGAATAAGGAGTTAAAGAAAAAAGTTGAGGAGTTGACTTTTGAAGTTAGCAGATTGAGTGAGCTCAAAATTGAGAATGAATCCTTAAAGAAACAGCTAGGGTTTATTAATTCAACAAATTTCCAAACTGTTGCCGCCCGAGTGATCGCCAAAGAACCCTCGAATTTTTTAAAAATCATTGTAATTGATAAAGGCTCCAAAGACGGCATAAAGAAAAATTTGGCGGTTGTCTCTGGTGGATTTCTTTTAGGAAGAATCCAAGAGGTAAACTCTGATACTTCAAAAGTCGTGTTGTTAATGGATTCTAATTTCCAGATAAGTGGAATGGTTCAGGAGAGCAGCGCCTTGGGTTTGGTGAAGGGACAGATAGGCTCTGGAGCAGTGATGGAGGAAATTAGTAAAGAGAAGCTTGTAAAAAACGGCGATACGGTCGTAACTTCAAATTTAGAAAACGAAGTTCCCGAAAATCTTCTTATAGGAAAAATTACGGATATCAGTGTAGAGAGCAATGGTTTGTTTTTGAAAGCTTCTGTACTTCCCTTTGTTAATTTCGATGAAGCGAGAAATGTTGTGGTTATTTTGGGAGTAAAATGAGGAGATTTTTAATAATAGTTGTCGCTGTTTTGTCTCTACTTTTGGAGGTTGCCTTTTTTTCCAATATAAAAATCTTTGGGGTAACGCCGAATGTTTTTTTGATGTTTATTATTGCTTCTTCGTTTATTATTCCCGAAGAAGATTTGATGCTAATAACATTGCTTGGCGCCTTGTTTTTAGACCTGTTTGCTCCTTCTATTTTTGGATTGGAGACGATGGCGATACTTTTAATCATTTTCTTCGTGATGCTGGCTTCGTACTATGTTTTTTCTAGTTTTAACTTTGTTTTGCTTGCCATCCTGGCAGCTTCCTCTACCCTTGCTTTTGATATGCTTTATGCCGGTGCGCTGACTGTTTCTGGATTGAAGGTGGATATCATTTTTTTTCTAAAACACTTTATTGCTTCAAAAATAATTGTAAACACTATTTTTGCTTTGGTATTCTATGCTTTTCTTTCTTCGCTCTGGGACAGACTTTTAAAAATGGAGAGCAGAGCTAGATTCCTAAGATAATATAAATGAATAAAAAAAGATTATTCACAAATTACTTTGATACCAAGGTTGGTAACAAAGAGATGAGAGTAAGCCGTGTTAAAAAGGGTGAGCTTTTGGACAGTGTTGCCGTTTTTGGTAGTGATGTGCCAGAAGAAGAAGAGAGCAGGCAAAAAATTTCTTACCGTTATTTGTACTTTATATGTCTGGCTGTGGTGGCGATTCTCCTTTTTAAGCTTTCGGATCTTCAGCTTTTTCGCGGGGGTTATTTCTTTGATCTATCAAAAGGGAACCGCATTAGGTTTCAGATTGTGAGAGCTCCCCGAGGTTTGATTTTTGACAGCAAAGGCAATCCTTTTGTCAAAAACATTGCCAATTTTCAGGTTATTTTAGAACCCTTTGATCTGCCCAAAGACAAAGGGGAAAGAGCAGAGATTATAAACTCATTGGCAACTGATTTAGAGATTCCTAAAGAAGAGCTTGAAAAGATTGTCTCCTCTCAAGAGAAATCTGGCTCCCTAGACCCAAAAGTCATTAAAGAAAATCTAGACCAAGCCCAAGCTCTAAAAATTAAAGTAAAATATAAAGACTTCTCGGCAGTTTCGGTCGATGCTTCGCCAACCAGAGAGTATTTGGATCCAAATCTGAGCCATGTTTTGGGATACATTGGCAGGGTTTCCAAAGAAGAGTATGAGAAGAACCGCTCTTTTTACGACATTAACGATTATGCTGGCATGAACGGATTGGAGTCGAGTTACGAGCAGTACCTGAAAGGTCAGAACGGCAAACGAATGGTTGAGGTTGATGCTGAAGGTAAAGTAAGGCGCATTTTGGGCAGCGAGGAACAGTCTGAGCCCAAAGCCGGCAGCAATATAGTTACTTCTTTGAATGTTGACTTGGAAAGAGAAATGGTTGACGCTTTACGAAATGCTATAAATTCATCTCCTGGAAAAGCGGGTTCGGCAGTTGCCATAAATCCTCAAAACGGCAACATTCTAGGTATGGTTAGTCTTCCGTCATACGACAACAACATTTTTGTAAAAGGAGTCAAGCCAGAGGAGTATAAAGCACTGTCTGAAAATCCTCTAAAACCTCTCTTTAACAGGGCGATCTCCGGTACCTATCCGCCTGGATCGATAATAAAGCCAGTCATAGCTTCAGGCGGTTTGCAGGAAGGAGTTATCACGCCCTCGACGACTATTTCTGCTCCCGGCCAGATTGTCGTTAAAAATCAATATAATCTTTCAATAGAATATGTTTTTAAAGACTGGAAAGCTTCTGGTCATGGAAACTTAAATGTGATCGGAGCAATTGCAGAATCCGCTGATACTTTCTTTTATCAGGTTGGCGGGGGTTTTGAAAAATTTAAAGGCTTGGGAGCTACTCGCTTGGAAAATTATTTGCGACTTTTTGGTTTGGGTTCCAAGACCGGTATAGATCTTCCCAGTGAAGATGAGGGATTGGTGCCGACCCCTGATTGGAAAAAGAAGGTGAAGGGAGAAAGCTGGTATACAGCTGACAATTATCACCTCTCAATTGGGCAGGGAGACCTTTTAGTTACTCCTCTTCAGGCCGCCTCCTGGACCGCAACAATAGCCAGCGGCGGAATTTTCTACAAGCCGAGAATAGTGACGGCAGTAACCAACAATGAAGGAAAGGTTGTAAAGCAGTTTAGCCCCGAGATTGTAAGGCAAGGATTTATAAATCCAAATCACATAAACACCGTGCGGCAGGGGATGAGAGTAGCAGTAACCTCTGGGACTGGCCGACTTTTGAGTTCTTTGTCGGTGGAAGCTGCCGCCAAGACCGGGACTGCCCAGTATGGGCCAAATAATTCTAAACAGCACGCCTGGTTTATCACTTTTGCACCCTTCAATAATCCCGAGATAGCTTTGGCGGTGATAGTGGAAGGAGGAGGAGAAGGGAACCAAGTTGCTGCTCCGGTCGCCAAGCAGATTTTGGAGTATTATTTTTCACATAAATAATTCTTCTGTGCTTTTGTCTCGGCAAAAGCACCAAAACCGAGCAAGCGGTTCGAAAAACCTAAAAACCATGCCCAGCACTAAAGTTTTAGTGCTGTGGTTTTCGGATTTGAAATCCCCGAATCAGAACTCCCTTCGGTCGGCTCCGCCCATAGGGCTACGCCCGGTGGGTCTCGCAAAAGGGTACTAACACCCGTTTTGCTCGACTAGTCAGATTCTCGGTCGCTACGCGACCCCTTTCAAATCCTCAAGTTTTCCGGGCGGTTTTTCTCAATGCTTGCGGATAAGAAAAATACTTTTTCTTCGATGCGTGGATTTTAAAGCTGTTATCTGTTTCTTGCTTGCCCCGAGCGTAGTCGAGGGGTTATACTAAAATTATGGCAAAATTATTAGATGGCAGAAAATTAGCCCAAAAAATTGAGAAACGCCAGAAAATCGTGATTGCCAAATTAAGAAAAAAGGGAATCATTCCAACTTTGGCGGTTATTTTAGTCGGCAAAGACCCGGCGTCCGGAATTTATGTTTCTAAAAAACAAGAAGCCGCCTCAAGAATCGGTGTTAAAGTCATGGTTTTTAAGTATCCAAGCAGAGCAAAAACCGAGAAAGTAGCTTCAAAAATTCAAAAGCTCAACAGAGACAAAAAAGTTCACGGCATAATCGTTCAACTGCCCCTGCCCAAACATATTAATCAAGAAAAGATAATCGAAGCGATATCACCCTCCAAGGATGTGGACGGTTTTCATCCTCTAAACTGGGGAAAGCTGGCTTACAAAAGCGAGGGATTGCTTCCCTGCACGCCAGCGGCGGTGATAGAACTTCTGCATTTTTATAAAATAAAACTCAAGGGAAAAGAGGTGGTAATTGTCGGCAAAGGGAATTTTGTCGGAAAGCCCCTAAGCATTCTTCTTTTAAATGAAGATACCACTTTAACCGTTACCCACATATTTACCAAGAATTTGAAAGAGCACACCAGAAGAGCCGACATTTTGATTTCTGCTGCCGGAGTCCTGCGTCTTATAAAAAAAGATATGGTCAAAAAAGGCGCGGTTGTAGTGGATGTCGGTATATCAAGAGAGGGCAAAAAAATTACCGGCGATGTGGATTTTGAGGAAGTCTCTAAAGTGGCTTCTTACATAACCCCGGTCCCGGGCGGGATAGGGCCTGTAACAGTAGCAGAGCTACTGAAAAATGTTGTAAAAATAGCGAGCCAATAATTTCGTACTTTTTGTACTGCCAAAAGTACAAAGAAGATCATCTTGATTCATGAAAACATTCTTTCCTGTTTTTTGTTTTTTTATTCATTAAAAGAATAAAAAACAACTATTGACAAGAATTTTTACCTCTGTTATAAATATTTCTACATTATAAAAATAAAACCCCGTCGGATTAAAACTAATTTTAAATTAGTTATTTTTTTCCGCTCAAGAAAGGAGATGTATGTTGCAGAAAAACAAGAAAATTTATTTAACTAAAGAGGGTTTGGAAAAACTCAAAGAAGAGCTTAATTATTTAACTACAGAGAAAAGAAAAGAAGTAGCTTCACGCATTAAAGAAGCTAAGGAATTTGGCGATCTCTCTGAAAACTCCGAATATGAAGAGGCTAAAAACAAGCAAGCGTTTGTTGAAGGAAGAATTGCTGAGATTCAAAATATTTTTAAAAATAGTGTTTTAATTTCAAATAGAGGTAAAAGCCGCGAGAAAGTTTTCGTGGGTTCCAAAGTAACAGTGGACATTGAAGGCGAGCTTACGGAGTTTATAATTGTCGGTTCAACCGAAACCAATCCCATGGAGGGTAAAATCTCTAACGAATCGCCGATAGGAAAAGCTTTACTCAACCGTAAGATTGGTGACCATGTAGAAGTGGATGTTCCGGCGGGTAAGCTGGTTTATAAGATTAAGAAGATACATTAATTTGGAATAAATTTCTAATTTCTAATGTCTAATTTCTAATAAATTTCTAATTTCTAATGTCTAAATATTTATTTGGTTATTTTGTCATTGGGATTTGATTAGTAATTAGGAATTAGTCATTAGGATTTTTAACCTTCGAAAGCAGAAGGTTTTTTAATAAGTTGAGAGTCTTTTAAAAAGATAGCTGTTAGAATATAATTAGAATATGCCGAGAGAAGAAGAGCTAAAAAAAGCCAGAGAACAAAAGCTGAAACTCTTAAGAGATGAAGGGATTAATCCTTATCCTTCTTTTTCTAAAAGAACCCACAAGATTTTAGAAGTTTTAGAAAAGTTTTCCTCATTCAAAAGCAGGAAAGTTTCTATTACGGGAAGAATAACTGGTATTAGAAGCCACGGAAAAATCGGCTTTGTTGATGTGAGGGACGAATCAGGGAAAATCCAGACATATTTTTCCAAAAGTATTTTAAAAAAGCAGTTTGAAGTTTTTTCAAAAAAAATCGATCTGGGAGATTTTATTGAGGTTTCCGGAAAGCCCTTTTTAACTAAAAAAGGCGAAAAAACCATACAAGTCTCATCGTTTAAAGTTTTGACAAAAACTCTGCGTCCTTTGCCGGAGACCTTTTACGGCTTCAAAGACATTGAAGAGCGTCATCGCAAACGATACCTAGATCTTTTAACCAATGAAGAGGTCTCCAAAATTTTCAAAAAAAGAGACGAGGTCATAACTGCGATCCGCCAGTTTTTGAAAAATAACGGTTTCACCGAAGTGGAAACACCGGTTCTCCAGCCCCTCTACGGCGGCGCCTTAGCTCACCCTTTTACCACTTTCCACAATGTTTTGAATCAGAAACTCTACCTTAGAATTGCTCCCGAGCTTTATCTTAAAAGACTAATTATCGGCGGCTTTGAAAGAATTTTTGAGATAGGCAAAAATTTCCGGAATGAAGGCGTCTCAACAGTTCACAATCCAGAATTCACCATGCTGGAGCTTTATATGGCATTCACTGATTACCGGGACGGGATGAAGTTTTCCGAAGATTTGATTTTGGATGTTTTAAAGAAGGTTGGGAAATCAAGCATTGTCGAATTCAAGGGGCGCAAAATAAAAGTCAAAAAACCCTTCCCTCAGGTTAGCTTTCGGGACATTCTTTTGAAATTTTCTAAGATAGATATAGACGAATTTAAAACTGAAAAAAGCCTGACCAAAGAGATAAAAAAGCGCAAAATAAAAGTAGATATTCCCCAAAACGCCAAGTGGGCAAAGATTATTGATGAGCTTTTTAAGGAGTCAACTCGAAAAAACTTGGTAGAACCTATATTTGTGACCGAGCATCCTATCGAGCTTAATCCTTTGGCAAAGAGGAAACCAGAAGAGCCTGAAAAAGCCGAAAGATTTCAGCTTTATATTGGCGGGCTAGAAATTATAAACGGTTATTCCGAACTTAATGACCCTGAAGAACAGCTTAAGCGGTTCCAGGAACAGGAGCGTTTTAAAGATGAGGAATCCCACAAGATAGACAAAGACTTCATTGAAGCCTTGGAGTATGGTATGCCGCCTTCAACCGGAATCGGGCTGGGAATAGACAGAGTCGTTATGCTTTTGACCGGCGAGGAATCCATAAGAGAGGTTATTCTCTTCCCGGCCCTAAGAAAGAAATGAATCTCTAGTTATCCACTTTTAAAATTATAACTTTTGCTTTAATATAAAACAGGTATGGATAAGACCTTTAAGGCAAACCATACCATAACACCGCGTAATCATACTGCGCGGTGTTTATCTATTACAAGCTCATTTATACCTAAAATTTATTTTAATTAAGTAATATTTTTTTATACTTTACCCCGTATAATTCCAAAAGTCCTAGACTTGCTCGTTAGATAGTAGCTATAATGATAAAAAAGGGAAATATGTTTATGAAGTGTTAAATTAGGAATATTACGGGGTTTATTTATGACAAAGTTGCTCATAGCCACTAGCAATGAAGGGAAAGCACGCGAGATAGAAGAAATTTTAAAAGATTTACCTTTTTCCGCCCAAGTCAGCCAAAGGCGACCTGCCTCTGGCATGGGCGGACCTGGGCCCAAGTCCCATCAGTCTTGGATTGAAGCCTCTGGCTGGGAGATTTTAAGTTTAAAAGATGCAGGAATTGATTTTAAAATTAAGGAAACCGGAAAAACATTCGAAGAGAATGCGGTTCTTAAAGCTAAAGGGTATGCTAAAAAGACCAGCCTTTTAACCCTTGCTGAGGATTCTGGCTTGGAAATCGATTGCTTGGGCGGCAAGCCTGGCGTCTACTCCGCCCGTTTTTTAGAAGGAAAATCGCAAGAAGAAAAGAATCAGGCAATTTTAGAAAAGATGAAAGATATTCCGGAAGAAAAAAGAACCGCCCGATTTATAGATATTGTTGCTATAGCTACCCCCAGCGGAAAAATAGAGACAGCCGAGGGAGTTATGGAAGGTAGAATCGTCTATAAAGCAAAAGGCGAGAACGGCTTTGGCTATGACCCGATATTTATCCCGCACCTTTTGTCGATTGCACATTCGCGCCCAGATAAATATCTATCGACAAAAGGTGCGGGATTTATTCCCAATAGATATGATAAAACCAATGCTGAATTAACCTTGGACGAGAAAAACAAAATATCCCATCGCGCAAAAGCGCTTTGCAAAGCCAAAAAAATCTTAAAGGATTTAACATAATGCTAGACATCAAATTTATAAGAGAAAATAAAGGGCTTGTAAAAAATGGTGCTCGTGATAAGGGCTATGATGTTGATATTGAAAAACTTCTTAAAGCTGATCAGAAAAGAAGAAGTCTTTTAGAGAACATTGAAAAGCTTCAAGCCGAGATAAACAAATCCTCCAAAGGGAAACCAGAAGCGAAAGAAATTGAACAATTAAAATCCAAAAAGAAGAAAATACACAGTTGGAAAACTGAGCTTCAAAAAGTTGAAAAAGAATTTAAAGAACTGATGCTGGAAGTACCCAATATGCCCGCCAAGGATGTAAAAATAGGCAAGGACGAGAGCAAAAATTTTGTAATCGAAAAAGTCGGCACCCCTCCCAAATTTAATTTCAAGATTAAAGACCACATAGAGCTTGGCAAAGAATTAGATTTAATCGATATCGAAAGAACCGCCAAAGTCTCCGGCTCGCGCTTTTATTATCTTAAAAATGAGGCGGTTCTTTTGGAGTTTGCTATTGTAAAGTGGGTTCTTGATACTCTTCAAAAAGAAGGATTTTCTCCGGTTGTGCCGCCGGTTATTGTGAAAGAAGAATCGATGCGAGCAATGGGTTATATCGAAAGGCAGGACCGCGAGGAGATTTATTATCTTGATAAGGACAACCAGTATCTAGTCGGTACTGCCGAGCAGTCAATCGGTCCTATGCACAAAGACGAGATTTTTAAAGAAGAAGAACTTCCCAGGCGATATGTTGGCTTTTCCACCTGTTTTAGGAGAGAGGCTGGTTCTTACGGCAAAGATGTTAAGGGCATAATTAGGGTTCATCAGTTTGACAAGCTGGAAATGTTTTCTTTCGTCAAGCCGGAAGATTCCGACAAAGAGCATTACTTTTTCTTGGATTTGGAAAGGAAGTTTGTTAAAGATTTGAGTCTGCCATTTCAGGTCGTAGGAATAGTTTCGGGCGACCTCGGTTTTCCAACTGCCAGAAAAATTGATATCGAGACTTGGGTGCCTACTCAAGAAAAATACCGAGAGACTCACTCTTGTTCTACCACCACTGATTTTCAAGCCAGAAGATTGAACATCCGCTACAGAACAAAAAAATCTAAACTGGAATTTGTTCATACTGTCAATGGAACCGCCATTGCTATTCCCAGAATTTTGGTAGCCATTTTGGAAAATTATCAGCAAAAAGACGGTTCTGTAAAAATTCCTGAAGTTCTGCAGAAATACACCGGCATCAAGGAGGTCAAAAAGAAGGAGATAGTATGAAAATTTTAACTCATTTTAAATATAAAAATCCTGGTAAGGAGACGGAAAATTACATAGAAGAAAAAATATCAAAGCTTTCTCGCTTCAACAAGAACTTAATGGAAGCCCATATTGACATTCACCAAGGCAAAGAGCAGACCGCGCCCGATAAGTACCATGTTTTTGTTAATCTTCACCTTCCGCCCCAAAACCATGTTTTGCGAGCCTCAGCTAGAGGCAGGACTCCCCAAGAAGCTGTTGATTTGGTCTACGAAGAGCTCGGGAGACAGATAGAAAAGCACTCCCACGATAAAAAACTCACCCGCAAAGAACGGCTCCAGAGAAAGCAATTCAAGCAAATTTAATAATTTAACCCCACATATTTCAAGCAAAACACATTCATAGTTATTCATTTTCATCATTTTCATATATGGTCTTATTCGCGCGAATGTGCGAATATATAAACGAGGTATAGTTAAAAAATCAATGAGGGAAAATGAAAGAATTAATAAGAGCTTTAAAAGCGCTGGCCAACGAAAGACGTCTTCAAATCCTAAAGCTTCTAATTAAATCTGGTTCTTCCACAGTGGGAGAGATTAGCGATTCCATTAATCTTTCTTTTAGAAGTACCTCAAAACATTTATTAAAATTGGAGTCAGTTAATCTGGTGGACAAAGAACAAGTAGGTCCCAGAGTTTTTTATAAAGTAGCGAAAGGTATTGAGGGTTTTAGAGAAGCTCTAATTAATTTAGTAAAATCAGCTTGAATTCATTCGTTAAATCCACCTGCGCATTTTTTACCTATGGTCTTATTCGCGCGAATGTGCGAATAAGAAAGCTGGAGTTGGATTATATTGTATGTTTAGTTTATTGTTAAATTCACCCTTGGATGATAAAATGGGCGAGTAATTGGAGTTTTCATGAAATTTCTCGACAAGATATTTGGAGATACAAATAAAAAAGTTTTAGATAAAATACAGCCCAAAATTGAAGCTATAAACAGTTTCGAAAAGGAGATCGGGAAGCTTTCTCCAGCCCAAATTAAAGAGAGAACCCAGAAAATAAAGGAAAAAATCCAGAAAGAGCTGGAAAAAAGAAGCAAGGAATGGGAGGACATTAGTGATGAGAAGGAAGCGAAAGAGAGAAGAAGAAAAATCGAGCTGGAAGTTTTGGACGAGGTACTGCCCGAGGTTTTTGCTTTGGTTCGTGAGGCTGCCCGAAGAACCATTGGCGAGCGTCATTTTGATGTTCAGCTTTTGGGAGGGATTGTGCTTCATGAAGGAAAAATCTCTGAGATGAAGACTGGAGAAGGAAAAACGCTGGTCGCTACTCTGTCGGTAACTTTAAATGCATTGACTGGTCGCGGTGTGCATATCGTAACAGTAAACGATTACCTAGCTCGCCGTGATACTGGCTGGATGGGCGAGATCTACAATTTTTTAGGCTTGACGGTGGGTACCATAATCCATGATGAATCTTTCCAATTCGACAAGTCATACGAAGCAGAAAATGTTCTAGATCCCAAACTCAGGCACTTAAAGCCGGTCTCTAGAAGGGAAGCCTACGAGTGCGACATAACCTATGGTACCAACAACGAATTCGGCTTTGACTATCTTCGAGACAACATGGTGGCTGATTTGTCCGAAGCCGCTCAAAGGGAGCTTCATTATGCTATTGTCGATGAGGTTGACTCAATTTTAATTGACGAGGCGCGAACTCCTTTGATAATCTCTGCGCCCGCTGAGGAGTCGACCGAAAAATACTATCAGTTTGCTCGGCTTATCAGAAATCTTAAAGAGCACGATGATTATGCAATAGATGAGAAGTTGCGCGCCGCCACCTTAACCGAGGAAGGCATTGCCAAAATGGAAAAGCTCCTAGGTGTTTCCAATATCTACGAACAGGGCGGAGTGGAGCTGGTTCATCACCTAGAACAGGCATTAAGAGCCGAAACCCTCTTTAAGAAAGACCGCGATTATGTGGTAAAAGACGGCGAGGTGATTATCGTTGATGAATTTACCGGAAGACTGATGTTCGGTAGACGTTACTCTGAGGGGCTTCACCAGGCAATTGAAGCCAAGGAAGGGGTCGAGATAAAACGCGAGAGTCGAACCTTGGCAACCATCACCTTCCAGAATTATTTCAGAATGTATGAAAAGCTGGCTGGTATGACCGGAACCGCCGCTACCGAAGCTGAGGAGTTCCACCGAATATACAAGCTGGAAGTGGTAGAGATTCCCACCAACGAACCGATGATAAGAGAGGATCTTCAGGACTTAATTTACAAGACTGAGGAGGCAAAATTTAAGGCTGTGGTCGAAGACATAAAAGAACGCTACCAAAAAGGACAGCCAGTTCTGGTGGGTACGGTTTCTATTAAAAAAAACGAGAGGCTGGCAGATCTTCTGAAGCGAGACGGAATTCCTTTTGAGCTTTTAAACGCCAAAAACCACGAACGGGAGGCTCAAATTATTGCCCAAGCCGGAAAGCCAGGTGCTGTTACTGTAGCAACTAACATGGCTGGACGAGGAGTGGATATAATCCTCGGCGGTAGGCCGCCTGCGGAAATCAAAAATCAAAAATCAAAAATCAAAAATGAAGAAGATAGAGAATTGAAACAATGGAAAGAGGAGCATGAAAAGGTTAAAAAAATCGGCGGTCTGACGGTTATCGGTACCGAGAGGCACGAATCGCGAAGAATCGATAACCAGCTTCGCGGAAGGAGCGGTCGTCAAGGCGACCTAGGCGTTTCGCGCTTTCATGTCTCTTTAGAGGATGACCTGATGCGCATCTTCGGTTCCGACAGAGTTAAGGGCATGATGGACGCTTTGGGCTTGCCGGAAGACCAGCCCATTGAGCACGGAATGCTCTCCCGGGCTATTGAGTCAGCCCAGAAAAAAGTGGAAGGTAATAATTTTGATATAAGAAAACACTTGCTCGAATACGATGATGTCATAAACAAGCACCGAGAGGGGATTTATTCGCGGCGAAAAAAGGTTTTGGAGTCAGAAAGCCTCAAAGAGGAGATTCTGGAGATTTTGAGCCGCGAGGTGGCTTCTTTGATCTCTTTTTATCTTAAAGCTGAGGCTCCGGAGGAAGAGAAAAAAAAGAAGGAGCCGCTGCGGGAGATAGAGGAGAACCTGAGGACCATTCTTCCTCACGGTGCCAAAATTCCTGAACTCTCACCCAATGCGGAAAAACTGATTGAGTCTGTGTTTGAGGCGGTTATTTCTGAGTATGAGAAAAAGGAGAAGGAGACGGGTGAAAAAGAGATGCGGTTTCTGGAAAAGGCGGTGTACCTTAGAATTATCGACACCTGGTGGATTGAGCACTTGGAAGCCATTGACGCTTTAAAAGAGGGAATAGGACTGAGGGGTTATGGGCAGCGGGATCCTCTTGTTGAATTCAAAAAAGAGGCATATGGGCTGTACCAGCGCTTAATTTCCGGCATAGAGAGTGACATCGCTCATACGATATTTAAAGTTGGTTTAGTTAGGGAGCAGGCTCCAGTGCAGCAGACTGAGGCTAAGCATGAGGAGTCTAATAATTATATTCCGCCCGAATCTGCCGAAGGGAGTGGACCCCAAACGCCGATAACTCTAGGCAAAGAAGCGGAATTCGGCGGCGGAAAGACTCCGGTAACATCTTCCAAAAAAGTCGGCAGAAACGACCCCTGTCCGTGTGGAGCGACGGATCCAAAAACCGGAAAGCCGATTAAATACAAAAAATGTCATGGTAAGTAAGATTCACTTTAAGTGTTTAATGTAAATTGAAGCATGATTGAGGCGGGCGCCGTACGGCGCCCGCCTCATACTGTTTACTGTTACCTGCTTGCCCGCCCATAGTTTTAGCGAAGGAGAGCTACTTGTTAGCTGTCAAAATTTTCCACTTGACAAGCTATATTTTGCTGTGATATCATTTGACCTTTCCTTAATACACTTCTACTGAGGGGGAATTATGTTTTTCAAGGTTCCTTGGTAGAAGAGGACATTAATAACCGGATAGCTAATACGCAATACGCAAAAGCCGCAAAAATAACCCGTAGAGACCGCAGAAACTCAAAGATCGCAAAGGGACTGTCCCTTGCCAAGGGTTGGACCCTTGTCAGAGTTGGGTTTTTCTAGATAGGCAGAAATTTGCTAGGGAGATGTTCTATTACCCGTCCTGATAGAACCCTCCTTGGCAGTTTTCTGTCTATTTGGAATGTAAACCAGACTCAAAGGGGTGATTTTGATGAACGGAAGGTTTAAGATCGCCGTTATAGCGGCATCGGTTTTGATGCTCATAGCGGCAGTTATTGTTGTTTTTCTTCCCCTTGAGTCCAAAGGGAAGAAGAGCGAGGTGAAGAAAGAAGTAAAGAGTAAACCAATGTCTCAGGTGGCTATCAGTGTAATTCAAGAGGAGGTTGGTTGGGAGCTTCGGTATCAACAACATCCCAACGGCAACATCCTTGATACTGCTTTTTTAAACACTCCACCTGATGCCACGCCGCAGCAGCGAGCTGAAATTGAAAAATGGAATAAGGATCTCTTAAAAGAGGTCGTCCGGCACGATCCTTACGTTTTAGATTATTTTATTGTTCCTTTTTCTAAAGGAACAATAAAAACTCCAGGATACAAAGCCCTTGAGGATGTAGGGCTTCGTAAGCAGTATTGGTTCAAACTTGCAGCTCTTGTTGATGCTGCGAAATTTGAACCATTCGAGCTTAACGAAACCTACTACAATGACGGCGTAGAAGTTTCTGATGGCTTCCAGCAGACATCTCAACCGACAACTTTTCAGGGGATACCGGCAACGCGGATTATTCTCCAAGATCCTGATAAGGTTTTGAAGAATAACAATCCAAACCTAAGGCTCCAAAATATAGTCCTTAATATTTTTGGAATCTTTAAAGCCAAGGTATTGGCAGCAGCAGACGACGATGATTCTGTAATCATCGTCAAAAACAACTGTGTTAATATTCAGAGACCCGCACCTCCACCAAAGGCGAAGTTTTTGCCTCCAAAAAAGGAGTGCCAGCGAGTGGATCTCCACGCGCCGCCGCACAGTCAGCCTTTTCTGGATAATAACCCGAACCTTATTAAGCCAACGCCGGGTTATACCCCGGGCGATGCAGAGAAGCAGTTAAAGTCTGATCAGGCGACTAATAAGTCTGATTGGACGAAGGACTCGGGGACTGGGATTTCTCCTCCAGGAAATAACACTGGAGAGACAGGACCAGTTGTAAATCCGATTGCTCCAGGGATTTCAAAACCCACCCCAACTGTGGTTGACCCGGGGCCTGCAAAAGGTGATGGCGACAAGCCGGTTGATGGCAAGTTGCCGGAACCACCTTCAAACTAGATTTTTCTCGGTAGCGCCGATTTGCGCTTGCGCCAATCGGCGCTACCTTAACCAACCTTCACTATTTACTCCTTACCTCAAAATCCAACTTCTTCAAACACCACACATTAGCTATCCGGCTTTTCCATTTTTAACACACAAAAAGCGCAAAATTATCGCAAAAGGCACAAAAATATAAAATCAATTAATTAGAAAAATTATGAACAAATTTCCAACAATTAAATCCCACTACACTTTCAGTTTCGAGGGGACTTCCGCCTCGGTAAGGAATGAATATTCCGAGGCTTCAGGAGTATAAAATGAAAAAACAATTTATTACTATCGCTGAAGAGAAAAAGACCAAAGAAGACACTCTTACAAAAAGAGCCAGATTTTGGTTTAAGAACAAAAAGTATCTAAGTCAGGGTTTTGCCCAAAAAGTTAAAAAAGCACGCACCTTAGCTACCGCTGTTTTAATTGTTTCATTTGTAGCTCAGATTGGCATGGGAATTTTTGGTACCAAAGCTACTTCTGTTGGCGTTCAAGGTCCCAATGATCCTCAACTAGAAGGCTCTTTGGCAGTTGCCAATGTTACCAGGGGTGTTAATTACCGAGAAGATTATGTTGATGCTTTAGTTGACGATGTGGTCAAATTTGAGATGGCTTTTCATAACTTTAGACCGCCTGACTCTGGCATTGTTGCCCACAATGTTTTAGTAAAAATTACTTTGCCTTCTGGAACCAGCACTAATTTAGTGGCTACAGGCTATGCAGCTGGTTCAAACACAGGAACCGTGACTGATACTGCCGCTGTACATACTCAGGTACCAGCTTTCTTGGATTATATTCCTGGTTCTGCCAAGTGGAGACACAACATCGGCACCAACGAAAATCCCAACTGGGTTACCCAGGATATTTCCGACAGTGTGACAAGCACCGGGTTTAATGTTGGTGATATTAATCCTTGCCAAAACTTTATTGGTACGATAACTATTTTAGCCAGAGTTAAAGCCTCTGCTTTGAAGGTAGAGAAAAAGGTAACTATTCCCGGAACCCCTTGGGTTAAGGAGAACTCTGCTAATATGGGAGACACACTTTCCTACTTGATTACTTTTACTAATATGGGTAATACTCAGTTGACCAATATGATAGTTGGAGATAATCTCCCTCCTTATGTTACTTATGTTCCGGGTTCAACGACTCTTTACAATACGAATCATCCTTCGGGAATTGCTATGCCTGATGGGGTAACAACCGGAGGCATAAGAGTAGGAGATTACAATCCTGGTTCCAATGGATATGTTAAATTTAAAGTAACCATTAACCAGGGAATTCCTTATGGAAATAACAGGCTTAAAAATGTCGGGATTGCTAAGGCTGATCAAACACCCGAAGTTTGGGACACGGCAATTACTAATGTAAATGTTGTTCGTCCTCAACAGCCTGAATTTACAATCTCCAAGTCCGCCTTTAATGAGACTCAAGGAGTTGATGCTACAACTACCTTAGCTCATGCCGGCGATGTTGTTCGTTATACTTTGACCACTAGTAATGTTGGGGACGCACCCGGTCAATACACGATTTCTGATGACATTGGTGATATTCTTCAGTATGCTAATTTAACCAATAATGGCGGCGGAACTTTGACCGGCAATGTCATTTCTTATGGAACGGTTACCATAAATCCTTCTGAGACCGTTTCGAAAACCTTTAATGTTCAGGTTATGCCATTCTTAGAGTGGCCCTCGGGAGGCGACCTGGCGATGGTTAACATTTACGGCAACCAGATAATCGTTAGATTGGGTTTCTCAAACATAATTCAGGCTAAGTCTGCCTTTAACAACACTCAGTCAGCTGACGCTCAAACTAGAATAGCCAGAGCAGGGGATGTTATAACTTACACTTTGGTTACTTCAAATCCAGGAAACGAGCCAGTTGGGA
>Ga0066637_10000700_pt1 | contig 20720 bp, 13 predicted proteins | sample CryGeyCG2014_020_FD_62737 | JGI IMG/M metagenome (GOLD analysis project Ga0066637, IMG submission 62737) | Groundwater microbial communities from aquifer - Crystal Geyser CG08_land_8/20/14_0.20 | ecosystem: Environmental > Aquatic > Deep subsurface > Groundwater | place: USA: Utah: Grand County...
GTTGGGATGTGGTTCGCGACGACTCCCTTTTCCTTGCAAAGCGCTTCGGGGTGATAGCGCAGCACCATCGTCTTGTTTTGCGTGAGGCTGATGGACTGGGTGAAGCCGCCGCACGAGGAAGTGTCGACGGGCGTCTCGCTCAGAGGGTCGTAGTCGCACAGCTCGAAGCACTGCGAGTCGCCGGTGCCCTGAATCAGCACGTAACGCGGGCCCAGGTGGTTTTGTATGGAAACATTGACTTTCACGCCGTCCGCCGGGAAGATTGGCGAGACTTTCATTCCAAGGGTGGTGCAGTTGCCGCCGTTCAGCATGAGGCGCTGCTCCGCGACGCGCGAGTCGTCGTAGGAGAGATACAGAGTCTGGCCGCAGTCGCCGCCTTCGATGCCAGTCACGTGGCCGCCTTGCTCCTGATAGTAGTCCCTCACGAGCGCGTTCTTCTGCAGCGTCGTAGTGTGCGCTCCCAGCGAGTCGGTTGTCGAGTGCTCGATTTTAAGGAACGAGCTGATTGCGTAACCCGAAATCGGCTCGCCGTCGTGCGTGACGGGCTTGGTGATTATCTTGAGCGTGATGTGCGTGTTTTCCTGCGTCACCGCGCCGAGGTTGACCGCGAAAGAGTGCGGGTTCGTTGGCGTGAAAGTCTGCTTGGGCGTGCCCTGGCGAGTCAGCTCGATTTGCAGCATTTCCAGCCCGCTTTGCGCGGTCAGCACCAGCGTGTTCACGTCGCGGGCGCGCTTTACCTCGATTTGCGCGTTGGCTTCCGCGAGCTTGTGGTGGCAGGTGTTAGCCGCGATTTCCAGCGGCAGGCAGTCGCTCATCGAGTACATCGTGTAAATGTTCGCGCTCGGCTGGGGGACGGGCGTTGTGGCGTTGTCGGTTTGCGTGAACAACGCGGTTATGGCAGCGTAATCGCTGGAAACGCCTTCTTCAAGCGCGATTATGCGGTAGTACGAGTTGTGCACGCTGGACACGCTGCCCGTAGTGAATTGCAGCGCGGCGGGCGTCTCAGCCACGATGCCGGTAGGCTTGGCGAGTATAGTGCCGCTGAATTGGAAGTTGGACGGGTAGGTAGCCGGGTCGTAGTCGTGGTAGCTCGGGCAGTCCTTGAGGTAGGACAAGTCCACGGAGAAACTGTTGCCTGAAACCACGACGTTCTGGCCGCCGTCGCACTGCGCGTTCGGCACGGTGAGCGCCATCAGCTGCGTGTTTTCGGGCAGCGAGTTGAACGAGATGCCTGTTGCCGCGTCCAAATTCTTGAACAATTCGACAGTGTAGTGTATTTCCAGCGGATGGAAGGCATCGTCCTGAGGGTCCAAACCCGACATGTCCTGCGCCTCGAAGCCCTCGCCGTGCAGCCCGCTGTTGTCCTGTTCGTATTCCAGCGTGATGCACGCGCCGTTCTGGCAGAGCGTCTTGGGGCTCAGCACAGGGTAGCTTTCGTTGTATGCGAGCGCGTCGCAGCCGCTGGGCAGGGGCGAATCCGCGCCAACGCCCAGCGACGGCGTGTAAGGGTTGCGCACGTAATCCGCGCCTTGCTTGTAATAAGAGCGGTAGAATACAGTCAAGTTGGAAGAGTGCGTAATCTCGTCAAGTTCCGCGTTGTCGTCCACGGTCATGTTGACCTGCATTACTGTCGGTGTGTTCTGTGCGAAAGCCGAGTCCAGCCACGCGTAATCCTGCGTGGGGTTGTAGTCCACGGGGCTGCAGGCCAGCGTTGCGCCCGCCTTTTCAAGCGCGCCGGGCGGCGTGCGCCCAGAAATCTTGGCGTCCCCGTTAGCCCCAACCGGCCCGCCCAAGCGCGCGTAGGCTCCGCGCAAATCGCCCGCGTTGCCGTAAAAGTTGTAGTAAATAGTGTAAGTCTTTCCCAGCTTGAGCGAAGTGACGGTTTCGCCGTATTGCAGCGGGGCGGTGCTCGCAACTTTCACCAGGTAAATCGCAGTGCCGTTAACCGCGCTGCTGGGCATCAGGTAGTATTCCGCGTAGCGGGACGCCTGGGGCTGGAGGTTTTCGACGGTTTCCAGCGTCTCGAAGCCGCTTGACGCGGCGTGGATTGTCACCAGCTTGCGGCTGGGCACGGTCAGGTTGCACGACGCTCCCGCGACCACTTCGCAGGTTGCCGTTTGCGTGCCGTTCAGGAAGGCGGAAAACGTTGCGGGAATGCTGGCGTTCGTCAACAGGTTTTTGGCGCTCGCCACGAGCGTTGCCGCGGGGTAGTAAAGCGTCACTTGTACGGTTGTGTTAGCCGTTGAAAGCGTCACGGCGGCCGTTCCGTAGCTGCCTCCCTTGGACGCGTTCGCCACCGCGTTCGCGCCGAGCGGCAGGTCCCTGAACACTGCTTGCCCGCTGTTGCCTGTGCGCAACGAGGCCGCCAGGCTGTAGGCGAAGCCGTCGCCCGTGAAAGCGAAGGGTTGCACGGCCGCGCCGCCTACTGCGGCCCCTTCTTCGCTGTGAACGATTACCGTCAAGTCCGCGGTATTGTCCGCCGTTGCCTTTACGAGCGTGACGTTCAGGTTTTCGCCCGCGTAAAACGTCCGCGTGAAGCCCTTGAAGTAACCCGCCTTGTACGCCACCGCGTAATACTCGAGCGAGTTGTTCAAGTCAAAACTCGCCGCGCCTGCCGCGTTCGCGGTCTTTTCCGTCAACAGGATGCTGCGGTTGTTCTCAATCCTGTAAATTTCCACTTTTCCCGCGATTGCGGCGCCGCTCTCGTCCGAGAGGCTTATGACCGACGAAGCCGAGTTGATGGAAGCATTGGGCGAGCCCGCCGCCTGCCTCGTAACCACAATGGCGAGGGGCGCGTTCAAGTTGTTAACGCCGCCCTGCACGGTTATCGGCGAGTTGCTGCCGTCGAACGGGATGTATCCCTCCGCGGAAGCGGTGATGAACACGCGCGAGTCAACCGCCACGTCTTCGAACGACGTGATGCCGCCGTTGGCGGCGTCCGCGTAAGCGGTGCCCTTCTCCACGCCCGACGCGTAATCGTAAAGCTTGACCGTTGCCGTGGTTGCGACCGCCTTGCCCGTCGCCGCTTCGCTCACGCTCACCACGATTTTGCCGGTCGCGTCCTCGTCGTGCGCGTCCTTGAAGCTCCACTCGGGCTCGGGAGTCGGTTCGGGAATTTCAATCGCCACCGCGATGCTCAAGTCGAAGCGGACCGTGTCCTGCCCGCCGCCGTAGCTCGCGGTCTTCAAGCCGTAACCCTCCCTGAACGCCCTAATCGTGTACTCTCTTCCGGTTTGCAGTCCTTCGAGGCGCGCAATGCCGTCGTCGCCGGTCGTCGCGTTGGAAACCGCCATGTCCCCGTCGTACGCGGTTACCTGCACTCCCGCAAGCGGCGCGTTGTTCGCGTACACGCGGACCTCCAAGGCGGTTGCTTGCGGCGCCGTCAGCGCCCACGCCGCGAAGATGCCTCCGGCTAACAGGAGCGCGAGCAACAGCATGGCTACCGGGAAAGAGGGAACGCCCTTGTTTTCCAAGGGTTCCACGAAGAACTTAACCGCCGGAATGCCTTTTGCTTCCAGCGATTCCATGAACGCGTAAAACTTGTCTTCAAGGCCCGCGTAAAAGCCCTGTTTCGCGCCTTGTTCCATGAATAGAAACAAGGCAAAACTAGTTTAAAAGCGCGGTTGTTCAGGAACGCGCCCGCGCTTTGAAAAACATTTTTTCCGCAAAGCCCAGCGCTTTCTTGACGGTTTCCTTGTCGAAAACGCCGTACTCATAACCCGCGCGGTGTAACTCATCCACGAAGTCCAAGTACGCGCCGAACTCCTGCTTCGTTATCGTTTTCCCCACCAGGTTGTCGCGGGCAAGGAACTGCAACGCCAGCCTTCCCTTGTAGTCGGACGTCTTGCCAGGGTAACGGATTGTTTCAATGCCGCGCGCGTACAACAACGCCTCCAAACTGTTTTCCATCGCCCTGAACGCTTCCTCGGCGGCAACGTAAAGCCTGCCTTCCGCAAAATTGCTCTTGGCTGACTGCAAGTACTCTTCAGCGCGCTCAAGCGCCCATTCAGCCAAACCTTTTCGGTTTTTCTCCATACAGCGTCTTGCCTTCGGCGTGGACGAGCGAGTAAAACCGGTCGCCTTTTTTAAGCTTTTCCAGGTACGCTTCCAGTGAAACCACTATCGGCTTGCAGTCCACGCCGCGACCCTCCAGGCAAGCCCGCGCCGCAGCCTTCGCATCTCCCTCGCCGCCCTCGCGGGTTATAAACAGCAAGTCCACATCACTCTCCCCCAACCGCGCGCGGCGCGCGGCCACGCTCCCGAACAAAATTATCGCCTTCAAGCCGTTGCAGCGCGCCGCAACGCACCCGGCAACGCGCCTTGCCTCGCCCTCGAGCGCGGAATCCAGGCTTCCGAACAACTCCTTCAACGCCGGGTAAAGGAAATGAGTTTCGTCAATCGAGTAAACCTTGCTTTTTCCCACGCGCTCCAACCGCACCAAGCCCGACGCGACTAACGCCGGAAACTGGCGGTTCACTTCAGAAACGGGCGCGCTGGCTTCCGCCGCCAACTCGCTTTCCGTCATTTTTTTGCCGCCAACCAGCGCGGCCAACGCGTTCACGCGCGTGCGCGAACCGAAAACCGAAGCCAAAAAACCCATTTTCGTAAAACCAAACTTATTTTCGTAAAACCGAAAATAAAAGCTTTTCGGCGGCGTTCCGCCTTTAAAAACTACCTAATGAAAGTGGAGGGCATGCAGCCGCGCGTTCCGTTCAAAAACCGCAAACCCTCATTATCGCCATTGTGCTAGCATTATCCTTATTGTGCTAATTTGTGCGTGCCTTTCGTTTGCGGGCATTTTGCGGGCTTATGGCTGCAAAATGCGGCTTACCTGGTTTTCGTAGCCATGCGCGGCGGCTGCGGCGGGAAGCGCGTTTCGGCATGTTTTTATTGCCGCCAACGGAAAACTTATTCGAGGCGGTTGCATGAACTTTAAAGTCGTTCTGGAAAAGGATGAGGATGGCGCGATAGTCGCAACCGTTCCGTCGCTCCCCGGCTGCATCTCGCAAGGAAAAACCGAAAAGGAAGCCATAGCAAACATACGGGCGGCGATAGACTTGCACGTATCAAGCCTTGCCCGCGAAGGCATTCCACTCAGGGTTCCAAAGAATTACAAGACCGTAGAAGTCGCGTTCCCGGCATGAAACTGCCCGTGCTTTCGGCAAAGGAAGTAATCAAGACGCTCGGAAAAAGCGGCTATTTCGTTCACGACCAGAAAGGCAGCCACGTCCACCTCCGCCACCCGACGCGGCCGCCGCTTACCATCCCGAACCACGGCGAGATGGCGCGCGGAACGCTGAAGGCGATAATCGAGGCTTCCGGGCTGAAGCCCGAGGACTTCGCGTGACCGTTGAGGGGTTTTAGGGTAAAACCGCGAAGAAGAATAAAAGCCTCTCCTTATTCCAGTTTACGCCGCCACACCCCCGCTCGGCCGAAAGAAAATAAAAAAAAAGAGGGGCGGCTTTCAAGCCGCCGGTTCGCGCTTTTTTAGGGGTTGCATTTCGCGTAGCCGTCCGCGATGCACCAATAGTTGCGTGCGGAAACCTGGCGGTTGCGGCACGCGAAGACCTTGTAGCCCATGTTCGTTTCGCTGGTGAACGCCTGCTTGCCATCTGTCGGGTGGGCCTTGGCGCACGGGTCGTCGGCGATGCAGGTTTTGTCCGCTGACGGCTGGTTGTTTTGCATTAACACCCACGGCAATACCGCGCCTGCCGCCCGGATTCCCGTGCCAACGCCCTGCAACTGGCCGAAAGCTTTACTCGGAATCTCAGGGGCTGCTAGCGGGAGTACTATCGACTGTGCGCCCTCCACCATAGGAGGTATCGCCACCGCAGGTTTTGGCACAAACGTTATCGCGCTGGCGAGCGCTTCGGAGGCTGCGCCCATGGCCGCGCTCAACCCAACCGTGGCCAAGAACTGGTCGCCGCACTGGCGGCCTGCCAAACCAGTGCCGTAGCCACGTATCGCACCGAATAATGCGCCTTGACCCGCACCAAGAGCCGCGGCGCCCGCTGCATTTTGGGCTGGGCCAAAGACGGGGGTTAACACGTTTCCTACCCCCAGGAACGGGAGCGCGATTTGCGCGGCGGTAACGCTCCACTGAATTATCGCGCCCGTCCATTGGTTGCTGGTCGGCGCGAAGCTCACGGTTTCGCGCTTCTCTACGCCCACCGGGGTCACGAGGTACACTTTTTGTTCCCAGCCGGTCGGTACGCCCAGGATGTTTTTGCCGATTGAACCCATGTTTTTGACTTCCTTCGAGTCGGTCAGGCACAGGTAATAGCCCTCGCTCGTCAAAGTGCAGCCCTTGGTTTCCTGCATCGTCTTGCCGTTGGGCACCCTGCCCAGGAATACGAAGCCCTCGGCGCTCGTGCCGTCCTTGAGCACGCTTTCCTCGCCCTTCTCCACTGCCGGAACCACCATCTTGACTATGTCGCTGGGGAACTGGTACACCGTGTTGATGCACCCGCCGTACAGGGAGGAATAGTCCGCGTAAACCGGGGCGCACAATTCGAGCGCACCCCACTTGTCGTCGGGCTTGCGGCACTGGATGCCTATGTAGTCCTTGTTCGAGAGCGAGAGCACTTGCGCGGAGCCGCTCCACAAGTCCTGCCCCGTGCCTATGTCCGGCGTGTTCTTCGCGGCAATGTCGTAAACGCCCCACTCGTTCGTGTACGAGTACTTGGCGGAGTCCTTGGTCGTGCAGCCCGTTACTTCCGCCACGCGCAATGCGGGCTCGTAGCCGGGCTCGCCGTAGAACGAGGTTTGCTTGCCGTGCGTGTTGGCGACGAAGTGGTAGTCGAATTCGGGTGTGCCGAGTTCGGGGAACCACTTCATCGGGGCGAGCATGAAGCTGTTGGTGGCGTTCTGTTCGGGCGCGTAGCCGAAAGTAACCTGTTGCAGGTCTTCCGTCTTGGTCACGCCTCCCAGCCAGCCGGTTTGCGTGGAGTAGTTGCCCGTAACCTGCAGGGTGGTCCCGTTTTGCGTGCACAAGAGCGAGCACTCGGTCTGCGGGTCGCGCGGCACGCACCAGTTGTCGCACGACGCCGTGCACTGCTTGTGCACGAGGATGTTGTAGCCCGAGGCGCACTCGTAGTAAGTGCCCTTGTCGACCGACGGCTGTATCACGTTTTCGCCGTACGCATTCGTGTCCTCGATTCCGTCGAACAAGCCGTCCTTCTTGTACTCCGTGTAGCAGTACGGCTTGCCCAAGTCGTCGAGTTCGAGCGGGCAGTAGTAATTCGCCGAGCTCTGGAAGCAGCCGGTCACCGCGGTCTTGTCTATGCGCGTCAGCCCGGGCAGGGACGGCGTTGCGCCGTAGCCCTGCTGGCTTACCTGGCCGTAGCCGGACAGGTAGCACGCCTTGCCGTTGCCGTAGTTGCAGTTCTGGCGCTTTACCGAGATTATGGCGGTCGTAGAATTGCAGTAGTACGCGTTGCCGACGCGGCTTGACGGCACCAAGTCGGTCTCGAACGTGCGGAAGCCGTCGCCGTTCGCGTCCTCGAAGCACGCGGGCGCGCCGTTCACCAAATCCATCGGGCACGGCGGGTTCGCCGACGATTGCGTGGCGCACCAGGCGGCGTCGCCCTGCGAGGCGTTCTTCCACGGCTGCGTGCCGTCGTAATTCTTGCCGTTGATAGTGACGCGGCACGCGCTAAAGTTTGCCACGAAGCGGTTCGAGTAGTTCACGGAGGCGGCGCCTATGCCGTCGCCCACCGCCGTGCAGCGCTGGTCGCAGTCGAGCACCGGAATGTTCTTGTTAGCGGTGCACGGCAGGTAATTGCTGTTCTGGTTGTTGCAGTTCAAATTGTCCGGGGCGAACACGTTGTTGCAGAACACGCACGGGTGCTCCTGGATCATCAGCTGGACGCTCACGTTGCGCCAGTCGTCCACGCTGGGCCTGCAGCAGTCCCAGTTGTCGGGCGTCCTTTCCCCGCCCTCGCAATCCTTCTTGCAGTAGTAAGTGATTTCCTGCGAGCGCCAGAACGCGGTGGCGTTGGCGCGCGACCTGGCGCGCTCGATTACGCGCTGGAGGACTTCGAAGGAGTACGGGATGTTGCCGTGCCAGTCCGTGTTGTAAATGTTGTCGAGCTGCTCGTTGGTCAGCTTCGCGAAGTCTTCGCAGTCCTGCCTCAATCCGGGCGCCACGTTGCCGCAGTCCACCTTGACGCTTGAGCCGCTTTCCCCGTCCAGGTTAACGAGCTCGTAGTACGCCTCGGCGAACTCGGGGATGGCGTCCACGTTGTAACGTGCCTTGAGCGTTTCGAACACAGGGTCGTGGCCGTCGTTCGTGTAGATGGGCACGTAGTTTTCGCCGAGCTTTTCGTAAATCACGAGGCGCTTTCCGCAGTGCGGGTAGTAGGCGAAGACCTTGAGGCCCGGGCCGTCGAAGTTCAGGCGGATTAGCGGGTTCAAGCCGTGGAACAGCTTGACGTCGTCGATGTCCGAGACCTCGACTATGATGATTTCGCGCGAGCCGATTTGCTTGTGGTTTGCAACGCTCCACAGCTGCGGCTGCACTTCAATCTCGCTTCCCGTGGCCGGGTTCGGGTAAGGCGGCGTTGTCCCTTCCTCGGTGGAGCCCATGCACGTGCCGTCCGCAGTGTAAACAAGGGCGGCTTGTTCGGGGTCGGGCAGGCCGGGCTTCTGGCTTGTCAGCGTTTGTTCTACGGGCTCCGGCCAGTAAGTCGTGAGCACCGGGCCGAAGTACAGGCTCTTCGTCGCGGTGTAGTTGGATACCGCTATGTTGAGCTCGCGCTTGTAAGTCGAGCCCAGCGGGCTCAATTCGACCGTGATGTTCGAGGCGGCTATCGAGTTGCCTATAGCCTTGTAACTCACTGAGCAAGAGGCGAGTTCCGTGTTGTAACGCAAGTAGTGGCTGCCCTCGTCCGTGAGCGCGGTGAAGCCCGGCGTGCAGGCGGAGGCTTGGCCGTCGCACGACTCGTAACAGCCTGACGAGCCGTCGTCCCTCGCGACCCTCACGCCTATGAGCTGGCCGTTGGCAGTGACGCCGGTCGGGACCGCGTCCGCGGGGAACGGCAGCGAAACGCGCATTCCCAGCGTTGTGCAGTTCTCGCCGAGGCGGAACCTGTTCGCGCCGCCGTAAGACGGGTCGAAGGTGACGAGCACGCGTCCGCCGCAAGTGTCGCTGACGAAGCTTTCAAAGTTGGTTACGCCCGGCTGGGGTATTCCTGTCACGAACACGTTCTTCTGGAGCGTGGTCAGGTGCTGGCCTTCCGAGTCCGTGGACTTGTGCTGGACGGTCACGAGCGTGTACTTGTCGGGCGTGAGCGGCTTTGCCCACGCGGTTGCCGTAACCGTTTCTCCCTCGTCCATCGCGCCCACGTTCACGTTGAAGCCCTGCTCGTACACCTGCGGGTGCTGCGTCGCGCCGCCCTTCACGTACGACGCGCTCAAGACCTTCAGGTACGCGGGAACCGTGCGCAGCATTATCTCGTTCGTGTCGCGGGCGCGCTGCGCCGTGAACAGCATGTTGATTTTGACGAGCCCGTTGTGGCACGAGCCGTTCTGGACTTGCTGGCCCGTGCAGTCGGCTATGGAAACCGCTTCCCACGGGTCGTTGTTCGCGGCTGCGGTGTTGTTGGTTTGCTCGAACGTTACTTCGACCGAGCCGTACTGGGTGTACGCGCCGTTCGGGTTCGTTATGCTGAGCCAAGTCTGGTGGTAGCCCTTCGCCGATTCCTGCGGCGTGGCGCCGTCGAAGCGCGAGGTGGTGAAGTTGACCGTGACGAAAGTCCGGTTGGTCGGGTTCAGCGGCTTGAGGTAAATGCTGCCTTCGACGGTGAAAGTCTGGTTCAGGTTCAGGCCTGCGGAGTAGGGGATGTAGTTGGTGCAGTACTTCACGTTGCTCAAGTCCGCCATTGCAATCGCCTTGCCCGCGGCTTGCTGGTTCACGCTGTAATCCAGGCTGGTCGACTCGGTGGAGCCGCACACCAGGCCCGTGTTGTTCGCGGTGGAGCCGTAATAGTCCTTCACGTTGGCGTTTATGCCGTCCACGCGGAAGTTGTTGGGGTCGTACTCGAAGTACATGCGGCTGTCCGCGCCCAAGTCGTGGAACAGTTCGAAGCGGTAGTGCACGACTAGCGGCTCCCATTCCGCGTCGCCTTCCGCCAGGTGCAGCAGCGAGTGCGCGGCGAAGCCCTCGTTCGGGCCGACTTGGCTGCCTTGCGAGAACTCGAGGCTCGAGCAGATGTCGTTGATGCAAGTGGTGCCGGGCGTAAGGATGGCCGCGCTCGTCGAGTAAGCGTTTGCGTAGTAACCCGATGCCAGCGGAGTGTCCACTGTTGTCTCAAGCAACTCGTCCACGGGGTTGCGGAGTATGATTGTGGGCCCGCGGGCTATCCACGAGCGGTAGGAGAACGAGGAAAGCGCGCGGTGCGTCGTCGGGTCGACTTGCACGTTGGGGTCGACTTGCACCATGTAGGAAACCAGCCGGTTCTGCGTGCCCGCGTACTGGGCTTCCATCCAGTTGCAGGGACCCGCTTCGTCGCATTTCGCATCCTGCAAGTCGGGGCCCGGCGCGTTGTTCGCCTTGATTATGGCGGGCGGGGGCGAAACTTCGATTATGCCCACGTCGTTGGAATTGTCGTCCGCGACCTTGAAGAAGAGCCCCGTGAGGTTCGCGTTCTTGCTTACCATCCAGAAGCGCGCCTCGTACTTGTGGCCGAGCATTAACGAGCCCACGCGCTGGCCCAGCCAGTTGTAGAACCCTTCGAACTCGGCGTACGAGTCGTTCAACGCGCCGGACGGGTACAACGCGAGCGTTTCCTCGCGCGTCTCCTCCGCCGCCAGGTTCTCGATCTTGGTGCGGCGCTCGAAGCCCGGAGACTGGGCCTGCAGCTGCACGTCGCGGCGTGCGACTATCGTGAGGGTGCACGACTGGCCCGGCTGCGAGACGATGCACGAGTCGAGCACGTCGTCGCCGTAAACCGCGCGGAACTCCGCGGGAATGTCCGCCTTCGTGAGCAGGTTTTGCGCCTTCACCGTGAGCGTGGCGGGGTTCATCAAAAGCGTGACGTTGGCTTCGACGGAAGCGCGCGACTCGGGAAGCAGGAGAGTGACGTTGCCGCTGCGGCTGCCCTTGGCGACCTGCACCTGCAGGCTCAAGCCGCGCATCAGCGCGTTGAAAACGGTATTTCCGTAGTAGTCCGTGTACTGCGCGTTCGTGAGCGGGCGCACGTCGCCCATCGAGATTACGAAAAGGCTAACGCTTGCCTCGGGCACGGGGTTGCCCGTTTCCTCGTCGACCACGTTTATCGAAAGCGACGCGGAGGAATCGGCCGTAGCCTTGGTCAAGCCCACGGTCGCGCTGTCGTCCGCCGCGAAGGAAGCGCTGAAGGAGCGGAAGTAGCCCTGCGCGTCGGCCGAGGCGTAGTACTCCCTGCCGTTCTCGAGCTTTGCCTTGGCTTCGCCGTTCGCGTCGGCCATCACGTTTGCGACTACGGGTGTTTGGCCGCCCAAGTAATAGAAGTTCACCACCGCTCCCGCGAGCGCGTTCTGCGTCGAGGCGTCGACGACGCTGACCGTCGCCTCGTCCGTTGTTTCGGCAGTCGCCTTCTTGACGGTTATTTCGAGCGTGTTGGTCCCGGAAAATATGGTTTGCGACCGCGACTCGCCGTTGTACGGCAGGTAGCCGGGCGCCTCGAAGTTCGCGAAGACGCGCGAGTCGATTTCAATCCCGTCGAGCGAGCCCGTTCCGCCCCCGACTACGACCTTGTTGACAAGCACGTTGTTGTCCGCGTTGTACACGCTCGCCAGGCCGCTGACTATCTCGCCGGATTCGTCGCGCACGATTATGTTGAGCGAAGCGGTCGGGCTCTCGTCGCGCGGCGAGTCGAGCGTCCAGTCCGCTTCCTGCGGTTCGTCGGTCGGCGTGGCAATCGGGATTTCCACCTGTCCTGCCGACTCCAAGGTGACCTTTATGATTCCCTCGCCCTCGACGATGATTTGCTTTTCGTAATCCTTGAAGCCTTCCTTGATGACTTGCACCGTGAATTTCCCGTTCGGCAGCTGGAACGAGGCGACGCCGTTCTCGCTTTGGGCGCTCGCCACCTTTACGCCGCTGTCGTCGAGTATGCTCACGGTCGCACCCGCGATTTTCTCGTCGTTGCCGTACACGCTCACGGTGAACTGCTGCGTTCCGCCGCCGAAGCCTCCGGCTACCGCGTAAAAGATTCCCCCGAAGAGCAGGACGAACAAGAGTAGCGCGACGGGGAACGAAGGCACCCCGCGCGATTCCAGGGGCTCGACGAAAAAGCCGTAAACCCCCAATCCCTTAGACTGCAACCAATCCATTGCAGCGTAGTATTTTTCCTCAATGCCGAGGTAAAATTCTTTCACGCCCATGGAAAAATTAACGGCACTACTTCTTTAAAAAGGTATTATAGTGCGGCGGTTAAACCAACGGCCGTCGCGGCGGCGGCAACCGCGCTCAGGAAGTTTACGACGTCGTTGTCCACCCACCTCAGGCCCTGCCTGAATTCGGTGCGCGTGCCGCAAGTGTGCACTTCGCGTTCCGTCAGCTTCCTGCATTTCGGGCACCAGTGCATGCGCTGCACCAATGCGCCCAAGATGCTGTCCACCAGCGAGCCGGTTACGCCCGCGACGGTTACGACCAAAACGAACGCCAGCCCGGCCGCGGGCTGGACTGGAAACAGTTGCGCCAGCGGCGAGGCGGCGAGGAGCGGCGCGAAATAATTGTTGAGCCAAGCCAGCGATGCCGCCGAGAGCGCCACGAACAGCGAGCCGCCCAGCGCCACGCCCAGCCCCAGCGAGCTGACCGCGCCCGACGTTCCCTTGGGAACGCGCCGCAGGGTGGTCAGGAGCCGCGGCTTGCTTTCGGCGAGCACGCCCAACTCGGTCGCCCAAGTGTCCGCGTTAACGGCGGCTACCGCCGCGGCGAACGCGGCGAAAAAAGCGGGCGAGGGGTTCAATGCGTAGAGCAGGGCGCAGCCCGCGGGCGCCAATCCGTTCGCGGCGACCTGCCAGAAGTCGCGGACCCCGCCCTTGTCGAACTCGCGGGCGACTTTTTTCTTGGCTTTCTCCTTGTAGTGCGTGAACGCGCTGGAGGAGACGAAGAAGAAGAACATCAGCGCGAACCACACCCAGCCGCCGAACGCGAACACGGTTGCCCCCGCCATTATCGCGGCGACGGTGCCGGTTTCCGTGAGCTCGCGCTTGGTGAAAGCGTAAATCGCCAGCACGAGCGACGCGATGAGCGCGGCAAGGTACGACAGGTACGAGAACATGCTGAAATGGTGAGTGAAACAAACGCTTTAAACCCTTGCCGGGCATTAAATTTTCCCGGGCCTCCGTAGCTCAGCGGTAGAGCGACTGCCTCGTAAGCAGTAGGTCGTGAGTTCAAATCTCATCGGAGGCTCTTCGCTTCGTTCAGAGCCTCCTGTCTTGCGCTGATGCGCAAGAACTCTCGCAAGCGCTTCGCTTGCTCGATCATCGGAGGCTTAGCGCTTTTTTTGTTGATTTTTAATTCGCAAATCTAGACGGTTTTCTTTCGCGGCGCCATCGCCTTTCTTTTCCCAAAAGAAAGGCAAGGCGTTCTAAATCTCATCGGAGGCTTGACGCGTCTTTTTGCCGGTTTCTTTGGCGGCGCTTACTTGCGCCACTTAGGCTTTTTAGCTTCGGCGAAATACAATTCGATTATGGAAGGCTTGAGGCGCTCGAACTCGAGTCTTGTCTGCCTTTCCGTCGCGTTGTCCAAATCGGGCAGCGTCCGGTTGATGACCAGCTGGCTTGAGCCGAAGCCGCCGTTCCGCCAGGCCTCGCTCACCAGCTTTGATATGCGCGCCTCGTTGTCCGCCGCCGCCTGCCCGTCTATCGATATCCTGAACGCCGCGCCCCTTTTGCGCATTTCGTGCCCTATGCCTGCCCCCTTCAGCGCGCCGGACAGCGCGTTCGCGCGCCTTTCGAGTTCGATGCGTTCGTTGCGTTGCATTGCATCAGGTCACTTGTTTGCCAGGTAGTCGCCGCACGCGTAAGTCGTGGCGTTGGCGAAGGTTTCGAACACGCTGGAGTTCATCATGGGCGTCTGCGCCCAGAACTGGTATTCGCCGCACTTGAACTCGAGCCAGTGGGTGTCCACCGTCGAGCCGCCCTCCGACCAGGTCATGCTCACGCCGTTTTCGGTGCGCGACTTCCCGTACGGGTCGTTGTAGTCGTTCTTCTTGCGCAGCTGTATGCCGTAAGAGTTAGGCATCAGCGGGGGCTTGTAGTCGCCCGTCCAGCGCTCGTAATACTGATAGAATTCCTGCCGCATGGTGAAGCCGCTGTAGTTGAGGTACAGGCGCAGGTAATGCTGCTCGTAATCCTTGAACTTCGCGAAGTCGTCGGAAGCCTGGCTCACCGGCGACGGGATGGGTGAAGGCGTCCGCATTGCGGCAACGCAGCCGAGCGTGTTCGCGTCCCAAACGCACGCGTTGTTCGCGCAACCGCACGTGCTTTGCACGGAATCGCGCTGGAAGCACGAGTAATAATCCGCCCACTCGCAAGTAGAAGCAATGAGCTGGCCCTTCAACACGCACAATTGGCTGCTGCAGCCGCCGACCACGCAATCCGAGTCCTTCTCGCATTTCGTCAGCGGCGAAGGCGACGGGGTAACGCACGCCATGAGCGTGCAAACCGCGCCGTTCTCGGTGCACGAGCAAGTATTGCAGTCCTGCTTCCACGAGTCGCCGAGGCCGTGGCCGTTGCATTCGGGCGACGGAACGGGCGAAGCGACAGGGCACTCGCCGCGGTAATACGCCCACTCCTCGCAACGCTCGCCGATCGCGAGCGTGCAATAGCCCGCCTGGCTGCCGTCCACAGCGGTTGCAATATCAAGCGTTCCGCCGCGCGCCTCGCAGAACACGCTCGCCGGGTTCGCGACTTGCGCTTCCTGCGAGACGCAGCCGAACATCAAAACCGAAGCTAACAGCACCAAGAACAACTTTTTCATGAGTTTCAACCCCAAAGCCTTAACGCGGTGGCTTTTTTAATAATTGGCACCAAACCAATCAAGGTGTTGAAAATGGCTGAATACGTTTTCCTCTTCGCTTCCGCGGACAAGGCCAAGCTCAAGCTCGTTCTGGAAGGCGACTCGCTCGCCGACGACTCGTTCGCGCGCCTCGGCTACGACTTCAAAGACGCGCAGGCGCTGGGCTTGCCCGTTGGAAAGGCAGTCGTGCACTTCCGCAAGGAGGGTGATGCGTCCAAGCTAATCGAGAAGCTGAAGGCACTAGCGTCGTTCGAGGAAGCAAAGCCCGAGGAGAAGAAGAAGGTCCTCGAAGAGCTTGAAAAAGAAGCGGATAATGCCGTGCACGGCTTCGGCAACGTGTTCGGTTAACTGATTTTTTCGCGCTTTTTTATTTAGAGTATGCTTGACTGCAGGTGGTAGTAGGGCGGCTTGTCCTTGTACCGCTTGACCGCGAGCTTGAGTATCTCTTCCGTAAAGTCCGCGTAATTCATTCCCACGAGCTCGGCGGCGCCGGGCACGCAGTCGCCCGCGTTTATGGACGGGTTCGGGTTCAGTTCGAGCACGAACGGGTTGCCGTCCTTGTCAACGCGGATTTCGACGCGGCCGTAATCGTGGCAGTCGAGGATGTTGTAAGTGTCCACCGCGATTTCGGTTATGAGCGACGCGAGCTTGTTCGGGATTTTCGCGGGCAGCTCCTTCAAAATCTTGTCGTAAGGCGTGTCCTCCTTTTTCCACTTTGCGTCGTACGGGTAAATGTGCCAGTAGCCAGCGGGCATCTCGTTGAAAATCGAGCGCGACAGGGGCAGCACGCGGAGATCGTCATCATTGCCGATGATGCTCACGTCGTACTCGTCGCCTTCCACGTACTCCTCGATGAGCGCGGGGCGGCCCATCTTGACGACTATCTCGTTCAGCTGCTTGCGCAGGCCCTCCTCGTCCGTCACCACGGAGTCGTTCGTTATGCCTATGCTGTTGTCCGAGTTGCCTGGCTTGATGATGAGCGGGTAGCGCAAGTCGTCGCGTATCTCGTCGTCAATCTCGTAAACGTAATCCCACTTGGGCGTTGGTATGTCGTGGAAGCTCAGCAGTTTTTTCACGCGAATCTTGTCGATGCACAGCGCGAGCGTGAACGGCGTGGAGCCCGTGTAAGGTATCTGCAGCATGTCCATGAGCGCGGCCGAATGCGGCTCGAGGAGGCTCGAATCGTTCACGCGCTCGCACACGTTGAAGACGACGTCAACGTGCGCCTTCTGCATCTTCTCGACGGGCAGCGGATACTCGTTCATGTCGAAGAAGGTCGCCTTGTAGCCCTTCTCCTCGAGCGCCTTCTGGATGTTCTCGCCCACGGAAGTCAGGTCGCTCTCGACGGGGTTGTCGTCCCCGTTCGTCTCGTACCTGTTGCACAATATCCCCACGTGCAGCTTGTGCAAATCCTCGTTGGGCAAATACTTGAGGCGGTTGATTTTCTCTCCCGAAAGCAGGCGGTTGCGCGTCACGCTCGCGTAGCTGAACTTGTTCTTGCGGTGCGTCTGCCCGACGCTCGAGCCCACGTCGTACTTCGCTATCGTGACTTCGACGGAGTTGAAGAGCTCGTCCAGCGACTTCTCCGCCTCGGAAAGCGTGTTCCCCTTGCAGGCTATCCAGCCCACGCTTTCGAAGCCCTCGGGCGGCGCGAGCACCACGTCGCCGACCTCCTTGTCCAAGTAAAAGTCGTGAAGCCCCGCGTTGCCCTTGGCTTCCTGCCACCCGCGTATCCCGCACACGACGCCCGACTTCTCGGAGTTGAAGTACCTCGCGGAAAGGAAGCACTTGGGCGGCTGCGGCGTGCGGTTGACCTGCTCGCCCAGCGCGATCGAGAGCGCCTCCTGCACGAGGTCCACGCCCCAAATCGTGTTCACCCAGTCCCAGATGTAGTCGCCGCCCATGCGCGCCGCGACCTCGACCATCTTCGGGCCGTCCGGCGTCACCTTGATTTCGGAATGGGTGACGGATTCGCGCACGCCGAGCGCCGCGTGCGCCTTGAGCACGAGTTCCCTGATTTTGTCCAGCGTTTCGCCCTCGAAACGGCTCGGCGCCGAGTCGCCTTCCTCAACGAAGTACGGCTCGCGCATCAGCTTCTTTTCCGCGATTCCGATTACCGAGGTCACGCCGTACTGCGTCACGCTCTCGACGCTCACCTCGATGCCCGGCATGTACTCCTCGATGATGAACTCGTTGTTGTTGTACGCGAAAATCGGGTTGAACTTCGGGACCGCGTTCTTGGAGATGTAGGAAAAAGCCTCGCGCGCCTCTTCCTCGTCGTTGACCTGCACCACGAACTCGCTGTCCGCGCCCCACGCGGGCTTCACCACCGCGGGGAACCCGATGGACTTCATCGCCTTCTCCAACTCCTCGGGACTCTTGACGCGCGCGTGCCTCGGCGAGGGCACGGCGGCGCGCCTGAACGCCTCGCGCATCGCGTACTTGTTCCTGCAGCGCTCCGCGACCTCGCGCGTCGGGCCTATCCACCCGAACTTCTCGCAAAGCGCGGCCATCAACGGCACGTCGTCCTCCCAGAACGTGACCGCGCCGTCGATTTTGTTTCCGGCGGCGATGAATTCGCCCACCGCCGCGAGAGCTTCCGCGTGATCGAAGTTGTTCGCCTTCACGAAGTCGTCGGCGTAGCGCTTCTCCCACGTCATGCGCGGCGCGAGGAGCACTACCCGTAATCCCAGCTCTTTCGCGCGCTTCAGCGTGAACTCCTTCTTGCGTGAACCCGAGTTCACGAACAAAACTGTTTTGCCTTGCATCAGACGCAATCAACGGTTTCCAAAATTTTTACGCAATTAGCAACCGCTACTGCTTAATATTTTTTTCTCAAGCGCCGGCTTTGCTAATAAAGCGAATCCCGCTAAAAAATCCCGTTAGCGCCGTATCACTCCTCTTCTTCCAAGTGCTCATTTTCTATGTATCTGTCGGCAACTAACAAAACAGCACTTATAACCGCAAAAATGATGGCCCAATTTTTGTGTATTGCAATATAACCGCCATCAAAGCGGTTAGTATTGCCGCGTATAGCGGCGTGTTTGTTATGCGCCTTTTCATTCTGTATTCTATTTTATCCCCCGTTCAGGTCTTCTTCCTCACAACAAAATAGGCTAATGCTCCCGTGACCCAAGAGATTAACAAGCCGATGCCTACGCCTTTGAAATAATAGTTTTCCAAAACGTGTCCAAGCGAAAGAAAAATCGCGCTCAGGACAAACTCGAGCGCTACGAGCTTGGCGCATGTTGAGCGCCATTTGTCCGTGCCCTTCTCCCGCATACCTTTGTGCCTTTTTAGTCCATATTTCATCTTTCTCTGCCTCCCTAACCTAACAGGATGCCTCACTTGCTAAAATAGTTTGCTAAAAAACTAGGTTCTTTAGCAAAGCTTCAAGCGCCGCGCCGCCCGCGCCAATCGCCCGAAACGCAAAATATTATATGCGAACGGCATTTTATCCGCGTGGCAAACGGGAAACTGAAGAAAACCATCACGCTTCTCGACGCGACCGCCATAGGCGTCGGCGCAATCGTTGGCGCGGGAATATTCGTCGTCCTCGGAGTGGCGACCGGGCTGGCGGGGCCCGCGGTCGTCGCGTCAATCGTCATAGCCGGCGCGGCCGCCACGCTTACCGCGTTGAGTTTCGTGCGCCTGAGCAAGGCGACCCAGAGGGAAGGCGGCGCCTACGAATTCGCGCGCGCTTTGCTTCCGCCGTTCTGGGCTTTCCTCACCGGATTCCTGTGGCTCGCGTCGAACGTGGTCGCGGGCGCGACCGTCGCGCTCGGCTTTTCGCTTTACCTTTCCACCATCTTCCCGGGTTTGCCCGCGGTCCCATTTGCCGCCCTTGCCTGCCTCGTGGCAGCCGCCATCAACTATTCGGGCACGAAGCGCTCCGTCTTGTTGAACAACACCCTGGTGGCGGCCAAAATCATAATCCTGCTGTTCTTCGTGCTCGCCGGTTTTCTCTTCTTCAAGGCCGGCAATTTTTTGGGCTTCGGCAGCGCGTCGCTCGAAGGCGTGCTTTCGGGCGCGGCGATAATCTTCTTCGCGTACGGCGGGTTCGCAAGGATAACCGTGGTTTCCGAGGAAGTGAAAAACGCTAAGCGTAACGTGCCTAGGGCAATCATGCTGGCGCTTGCGGTCTCAACCGTGCTTTACATTCTGGTGGCCATAGCCGCGGTCGGGCTCGGCGGTTCGGCGTCAACGTCCGGCGCCTTCCTTGCTTCGTCGATAAGCTCCACCGGAATACCTTACGCCGCGTTAATCATTTCCCTCGGTGCGCTGGCGGCGACCGCGAGCGTGCTACTGGTCACCGTGATGGGAGTGTCCCGCGTGGCGTTCGCGATGGCCCGCAACAACGACGCGCCCAAGGCGTTCTCCGCAGTGGATTCCAAGAGCGGCGTGCCGAGGAACGCCGTCCTCGCGGCCGGCGTCGCGTCGGCGCTTCTCGCGCTGCTTGGAAACTTGGCGTTGGTGGCGTCGGTCAGCAGCTTCGCCATGCTCGCCTATTACGCGGTGGCGAATTATTCGGCCCTCAAACTTGAGGCGAAGCCGTCTTCGAAGGCGGTTTCGGCTGCGGGCCTCGCTTCGTGCCTCGTCCTCGTCGCGTTCCTTTCGCCGCAGTCGCTAGCCATCGGGGTTTTCGCGGTTTTCTGCGGTTCGGTTTACTATTTTTTCAGGAAAAAATCATGATGAAATGAGGCGCAACGCACTGCCACTCCCGCCTTAACCGCGCACGGCGTTACAACGCGCAATTTTATAAATCGCGCGCGTTTAACAAAACTCGTGAAAAAACTCCTGTTGCTCGCCGTCGTTGCGCTGCTATTGTTCGGCTGCCTCGAGCGCGAGGACGGCTTGGACAAGTGGTCGCCCGCCGGCTCGACCGCGCAGCCCAACAGGGACATCTTCAACACGCCCACGCCGCAGGCTTCGCTGCCGCCCGGCGCTTCGATTGCGCCGTCCCCGTCAGCCAACGCGAGCGCGCACCCGTCCGCTTCGGTTGCAGCGCCTTCCCCGACCCCGCAAGTCGTGGTGAATTGCACCATTTCCGCGGCGCCAGGCTCGGACTCGAAGCAGCTGCAAATAATTGTGAAGTTCAACTCCAGCGTCTCAGCCACGCTCAAGTGCTGGCTCAGCGCGCCGGCGCAGTCGCTGTCGCTCGCGCAGGGCGCGTCCGGCACCTACAACGGGTTCGCGACCTGCTCTTACTCCGCCGCCGGGCACTTCACGGTCAGCGCGAGCGGCGGCGGCGCGTCGTGCGAGAAGGAAGTCACGATAAGCTAGGGCGCTGGCGCTAACCGTTTTCGAGCTCTTCGTCGTCGCCTGCTAATTATTTTTCAGCACTCAAGGTCCTCGTCATCGCGGTTTTCGCCGAAGCGAAAACAACTCGGCACTCTGACTCTTTCATCAAACGCTAAAGCTGTGAATCGGCTGGAATAAAAAACGGGCTGGTTTCAGCACACGTAATAGCCGTGCGCAATGAGGTCCGCGCACTGCGCGTTCGGGCCGTAATAATTGTACGACGGGTACGAGTAGGCCGGATAGTAACCCGAACCGTAAGACGAGCCGCTGGACGAATAAGAATAGGACGAACGCGAGCCCGCGTAAGCGTAACTCGTGCTGTAAGACGAGCCGTACGAGGGTTGCGCATAGTAAGTCGGGTAGGCGGGGTAATAGTAGTACGGCTGCGCGTAGTAGACTTGCGTCGGAT
>Ga0066637_10000701_pt1 | contig 20718 bp, 26 predicted proteins | sample CryGeyCG2014_020_FD_62737 | JGI IMG/M metagenome (GOLD analysis project Ga0066637, IMG submission 62737) | Groundwater microbial communities from aquifer - Crystal Geyser CG08_land_8/20/14_0.20 | ecosystem: Environmental > Aquatic > Deep subsurface > Groundwater | place: USA: Utah: Grand County...
CCAATTAAATCATCAACCAGAATTACATTTTTGCCCTTTACCTTTGCTTGCAATTCCATGGTTGAGATTGCTTCCGCTTTACTTCTTTTTTTTTCAATATGCGCAGAATCAGTCCCTAAACTTTTTGCAATCCTTTCTGCCCTTTCCAAAGCACCATGGTCTGGCCCTACAATCATATAATCTTTCTTATCCTTCTTTATCTTGCTTTCAAGATATTTTGTTAAAGTATCGGTAAAATGCAAATCATTAAATGGAATATTAAAGGATTCTGATGTAGCCTTTGAATGAATGTCCATTGTTGTAACGCTTGAAATTCCAGATGCTTCAATCAATTTTGCAATTAATTTTGTTGTTATTGGTTCTCCCGGAACTGTAATCCGATCCTGCCTGCTGTATCCATAATAAGGCAGTATGCCATGCACTTTATGTGCCCCATTATTCAAGCAAGCATCGGCCATTATTAATAATTCCATCAATGTTTCATTTACTGGATTGCAGGTGCTTTGCAATAAATAAATAGTTTCTCCCTTAATTTCTTCTTTAATTCGCACAATGCATTCCCTGTCAGAGAATCTTTCAAATTCGCTTGCACTGATTTTTATTTTTAGATTATTAGCAATTTCCTCAGCTAATTCAATGCTTGAACTGCCTGCAAATAGCTTCATCATTTCCCTTCACTTTCTGGCACACAAATTTAGAAACGAAAACTAATTAAATACTTCCCTAGTTCCCTCTTTTGTTTTTATTTTGTTTCTCTTCTAGCGATAAATATTATCATGATGATCTAGATCTAAAATCCTTACAACCTTCTTTTTTTCATCAATTTCAAAAACCATTACAAAACTTTTCAATATGTGAACCCGTTTCTTATTTTGTAGCGGATAATGCAAAGATTTGAATCTATGGGGATCTTCCAAAATTTGTCTAAATTTATTCTCAACAGCTTTTTTGAATTCTGAATTTTTTAAGCCTGCTTTTGCCATATTCTTTTTGCAGGTCTCTTCAATCTCCAGAGCATACATAAGTTATTTCACTTCCAGAGATCTTCAATGCTTTTTATCTTGACAAATTTCCCCTTATGTTCTATGCACCTTATCTTTTCAACATATTCCGGCCTTAGTGCTGGTTCTAATAATTCTTGTTCATATTCTTCAATAAGATAATTTAATGCTTCACTTTTATCATTGAAACCATATTTTGCTTTAATTATGTTTACGACCTTGTTTGCCTCATCACTTAATTTTATGATTGCTGTTGTAGTCATATTAACATCACATTAATATTATGTTAGCTGACATTAATAAACATTTCTTTATGTTGTCAATTCCAAATAGTTGTAAAAACCAAATAAGAGATTTGGCTATTGGCACATAAAAAGAGTGCCAGAGTTTGCAGAAATAAAATAAGAATCTCCAGCTTAAAAGAGCTGGAGATTTACTAAATTAAAATTTATTCTGGTGGTAATGGCGGGCCATTGTTTGAAGATTTTGCTGCTTGTGTATTTCCTGCATCTGGCGGCAATGGTGGCATACTAGCTGTATCTCCTCCATTATTTGCAGATGTGGCATCTGTAACTGTGTTTCCTTCCGGTGGCAAAGGTGGTTGTTCATCCTGTTTTGCAATACAACCTGTCAATACCAGCAACAATGCCATTACTATGAAGATTTTCAATATTTGCATTTTTACACCTTTACTCCGGGAATGCTGGTGGTTCTGCTGTTTCACTTATATTCCCTAAGCTACAGTTAAGAGCTCCTGATTCAAGATCCGGGGTTATTCCTTTTAGTTTTACCAAATAACCTACTCCAGGCTCTATTGTTTTAGCCAATTCCCATTTATTTAATTCATTATTATAGCTATGTGGTCCGGACATTGTTATGCAATTGCCCTGAACCTGTTCCCAAGTCATAGATTCATATGCGCTTGGTAATGGAATCCAGCTTCCTTCTGAAGTTGTTGTAATGGTTGATGAGGTGTCATAATTCACTTTTTTCAATCCTTTTGCTTTAACTGAGCATGCTGAATCTGCTTTTATCCACACACTAAATCCAAATGGTTTGCCCCCATTTTTCAAGAGCCAGCCATAAGTTTCTAATGAAACATATTTTTTCTCCAACCAATTCCATAACCACATTGGTTTTTGTGCGCAATCTGTTTCAAATATTTTAGCAAAGTCATCCTCTGGTGAAATAGGCAATGACACAAGATTCCAGCCTTTCTTCAAATCTACTTGAAAAGCATAGTATGGCTTGTCAGAACATTCTTTTTTTATCTGCCCTATGAAATTCTCTGGTGCTGTGCAGTTTATAGGATCCTTAGCAAGACATTCCTCTGTAGTTGTACAATTATAAACATCTTTGCAAGTCATTTGCACTCGCATGTTTTCGCAAACATTTGCTTTTTTATCTATTGCTAATGGTCCGGTTGCAGCCGAGACGCCAATAAACAATAGCATAATCAGCAAAATGGTTAATTTATTCATTAATATCACCAAATAATACTATGTTAAAGAAGTATTTAATGATTAGGTATTAGTTAGAACCTACTGATTAGGTATTAGTTAGAACCAACTGACAATCAGCTGATGAATATCAATTTCTAAGGTCAACAGTGCCAGTTAATCCCTTTATATATTTCTTACTTTAAGGTTTATTTATATCTTTCGATAAATATCGAAACCTTTAAATATACTTTACCATAAATATTGTTTATGAATAAGGTAGAATTAGTATATCGGGAACTTTTATTTCAGGCATTGGAAAAGAATAATTTTTTGCTGACCCAGAAAGAATTGAGCAACCTGCTTAGCATGTCTTTATCCACAGTAAACCTTTCCTTGAAACCATTGAGGAGAATGAATGCGATTAAAGTTAACCCGATGAATCTCAAAATCATTAACCCAAGAAAGGTTTTGCTGTATTGGGCAAGTGTGAGAAATTTGAATAAAGATATAGCATATCAGACAAGGGTTGATGTTTCTATTTCTGAGATTGAGAAAAACATTCCGGCAAATTGCATATTTGGCGCATATTCTGCATACAAATTTCGTTTCAAAGAAGTGCCTGCAGATTATTCTGAAGTGTATGTTTATGCAGATTCCTTAGATGAAATAAAAAAAAGGTTTCCAAGTAAAAGCGGGCAGCCAAATCTTTTTGTGATTTTAAAGGACGTGAATATGGGGAGATACGGCAAAATAACTTCTCTGGCCCAGACATTTGTTGATATTTGGAATCTTGGGGAATGGTATTCTTCTGACTTTATTAAAGCATTGGAGATGAGGATAAATGGAATTCTGGAATGATATTGTAACTGAAAGAAGCTGGCAAGTTCTGCAGGATTTTAGAAGAAAATTTAATTTTGTCCTTATTGGCGGCTGGGCAGCATACCTTTATGCTAAAACAAACAAATCTAAGGATATTGATCTGATTGTTGATTTTAATGAGCTTGAAAAGATAAGGAATAATTATGCCCTTAAGAAGAATGTTAAACTTAACAAGTACGAAATAATAATTGATGAAATTGATATAGATATTTATGTTCCTTATTATTCCAAATTCATAATTCCTGCAGAGGATCTAATCAAACAAGTTAATCATGTGCAGGGTTTCAAGGTTCTGAAACCAGAATATCTTATCCTATTGAAACAGCAGGCAGAGCAGGACAGGGCACATTCAAGCAAGGGGTTGAAAGACAGGATTGATATTATTTCCATCCTTCTTAATTATTCTTTTGATTTTAAAGAGTATGTAGGCATACTGAAAAAATATGCGATTATGGATTACAAGAGGCATCTTTTTGATATTATAAATTTATTTAAGGATTTTAGTTATTTCAACCTTAATCCTAGGCAATACAAGCTTAAGAAGTTGCAATTGCTTGAGTTGCTAAAAAAAGCATAAGAAACCTATAAATACCCTACATTATATTAATACTTAATATCCAAATAATCGTAAAGGGTGAGTATTTGCAGGTTTGGGAGAAGATTGGGTTAGCTATTATTTTGCTTATTATATTGTCAGGCTGCACCCAGCAGGCAAACTCCAATAACAGCACAAACAATGCTGCAAACTTAAATCAGTGCAATACTAAGGTTTCAGATTTAACAAATATTTTTACAGAGAAAGGGATTGATATTTATGCAGTTGATGCCTATCTAAGTGACAAGGTAAAAAAGATTTCAGATACTGATTTAACCGCTATAACTGACCAATTATCTGCACTAAAATTGAAATGCGCTTCTGATGATAAGATTTCTTCAATTGCAGAAATTTATTCCCTGCTTGCAGATGAATTAAAAGTAAGAAAAAAGCTTATTGTAAAATCTGCAGAAATGGATGCTGCTATTGAAAAAGATCCTTGTGATGTACTATCATTTAAGGATGATGTTCTTGCATTGCATGCTGAATTAAATTCAACTGTTTCTCTTAAAGAGAATAAAATTAAATATTTGATAGAGCAATATGCTGCTGATGCTGAAATCTCTTCGCTTAAATTGGACAATTTGGGCGGGTTGAAATATGCAATTAATAAAAATTTTAACAATTTAAATGCTTATTTTAATTCATTAGAAGAGGTGTGCAAATGAATCTCCGGTTTTTTTGTATTCTGATTGCTTTGGCATTTTTAATTCCAACAGCCTTTGCTGAGGATAAATGGTATATTCAAGTATATGATTCTGCTGGGGGTTCCTTTTGGGGAACAGTTGCCCAGGATGCAGGTGTAGGTGCAGGGACCGGTGCGATAGCTGGAGGAATAATTTCAATATGGACTGGCCCAGGTGTACTAGCTGTTGGAGGACTTGGGGCTGTAATTGGTGGAATTGAAGGAGGGGCAGAAGGAGCGATTCGGTGGGCTGTGAGTGATGTCTCAAGAAGTTGGATGCGAGAGTTGAAGCCACAAATGCTTGCTGAAGCGAAAGTTAGGTTTGTTGGTGCTGGCGGAATTGTTTCTGATATGGATGCGGGTGAAGACGAAACATTGGTTGCTAATTTAATAGGAAGGGTTGGAGATGAAAAACTGGTAATTCCTCTTTTTACAATAGAAACTAAAGATTTGGACTGGTGCAAAAGTAATGAGTATTACTTTAATATTTTCAACCCCGTTTTTGGCCAAAAAACATTTAAGGGCATTACCAACTGTGTTGGTGGGGATATACAAAAATACACAATACGTGGCAAAACAGCAGCAGATACAGCCCAAGTTAAAAATAATTGGGGCACAGACAATGACCTTGATGATGAATTAATCAAGGATGTTGATTTTTACAATGGGTCTGTGATTATGGACTATACCCATGACACTATTTTAGAGAATGAGATACAAGTAGCTAGGCTGGAGATTAGCTCTGATTTTATTAATGAATCTATAAAACACACATTAGCAAAACTGGCAGTAAGAGCTACAGCTGATTCAGATACTGGCATTACAAAAGCAGAAACAGGCATGGTAAAGATTGACATTACTTCATATGTGCAAAAATTGCAGAGTCAATCTTCTGGCAAAGCAAAAGAAAGTGATGCTTATGGCGAGTTAGCTTCTGCAGTTGCTGGAATGTTGAATTCAGGAGGAGGGGCACCAGAAAACTTTACTGCATTTGTGAATTCAAGCATTAAGGTTTGTACTGAGCCATATCCTAAAGGGGATGGAGTAGGTACTTGCAGTTATGAAATAGCACCAGAGGTTGGAAAAGGCAAGGTTTTTATTAAAGCTTATGGCCTTGAAAAAAGTAAAAAATATAGTTTAGTTATTGATATTGGCCCACCATACCCGAACTTCAAGCCAAAAAAGGCGCCATTTACAGTTACAAGTTTTGATGAGGAATGAGGCGATCTGAATGAATAAATATGTTCTGACAATTTTGTTTTCAATAATAATACTATGTGGCATTTATGCAGTTGTTACTTTGGAAGCAAGTGACTTTGTTGAAGAAGGAGGAGGGACAACAGGTTTGGCATTAGGTGCTGAATGTCCAGATGATTCAGAATGTATTTCAGGAAAATGCAATAGTTATAACACTAGTGCTACTTGGGATAGTGCTACCTCTAAATGGGTTTATTCAGGAATTACTAACGGCAAATGCATTGAAGGAAAAACAGGAGATATGTGTGTTGCAGATTATGACTGTGCGTCAAAAATATGTGTCTTACATTATTATACCAAACGTTCTGATAATGGCAAAACAATTTCAGAATATACACTGGGTGTTTGTGATGGTTCAAAATTAGATAATAGTACAGAATGTGCACTAAACGAGGATTGTATATCAAACATATGTATTAATGCTTGGTGGGATAAAGGAACTTTTAAGTTAGGTGTATGTGCAACCGAAAAGATAAAAGATGGTCAAAAATGTGAATATTATAACAATAATTGTGTTTCAGGAGAATGCACATCAAATTTTAAAGATGGTTCATCAATAGCAGGTGTTTGTAAAGCAGATGATGCTGGTGAAACAAAGAAAGAAGGAAAAGCTCTTTCAGGAAGTGATTCTGATGTTGGTTCAGGAGATTTAGGAATAGCGGCAGCAAAAGATAATGAATATCAATTAATTGTTTGTACGACACATTCAGCAGCTAACCCAAAATGTTATAATTTTACTACTGATGTGAAAGATAGATTGGAAAAAGGAAAAGTAGGGTCAAGGTCTTATGCAAAAGGAATTGTTGCAAAAACATTGAATAGCCGTTCCTATAAGCAGCAAATCCTTGATGCTATTGAAACAAATAAAGGAAATCTGCAAAAAGCACTTACTACTATAGGTTCAGGAAATAAAGCCGAGGATTTAATTAAAGCATTAATGATGCAGGAATCTGGTTTCAATAATGTTAAAGCAAAGACCAAAGGGGAATGTTCATGTGGAATAATGCAGATTAATATTGTTGCGCACAAGCTTGATGCGACAAACAGCTGCCCATCAAAAGGCGGCGAAGAAGCAACCAAATGTAGTGGCTGGTCTTCTTGGAACGACATTTCAGCCAACACAAAGAAAGGCACAGAGCTTATTACTAGCTATATTAATATTGTATCAACTAAAAAAGGCTGTTCACAATTAAAGGTCTCACCAATAGCAGGCTTCAGCAATGTCGAAGGTATTACCCTTGGCGAGATTTTGGGGGTAATGGCATACAATTCTGGCCCAGGTGCAATAAAAAGCTGTGAGCTTAATGGAGCTACAAATACAATTACAGTTACAACAAGTACAGACAAGCCATATTATGCCTCAAGCGTTATTGCTTATAAATTAAATTCAGCAGGTAAAGCGCCAGAAGCAAATGGAGCAACACAAGTACCTGATATCCTTACAAAAGTCTCAAGCGCTTGCCTAGGTTGCGGTTCGGTTCTGCAATGCCTTGCTTGTGTTGATGAAAAGGCATACGACCAGATATTCAAATTGCCTGTAAAATGATTTTTTAATAAAAAGAGGCTGATGCCTCTTCTATTTTTTATTTTATTATCAGTTTAATCTTTTTCAAATATTCATCGGTTTCTTTAAGGATATATTCTGCTTCTTCTTTAGTTTCCCTTTTTGTTAAGCCATACAAAACTTCATGTCTTTCTTCTCTTGCATTATTAAGTATCGGGATAAATTTTTTCTCAATAAGTCCTTTATCAACATAAAATCTCCTTACAAATTCAATGAGACACACATGGCTTTTTTCAGTATAACCTTCTTTAAATAATAAAGCCCTGGAAGCATGGAACATAGCAGCATATGCTAACACAATAACCGCAGAATATAACTCAGCATCTTTTGCAATTTCAGCATCAATTATCCTTTCTTCTGCAATTTCCAGAGAAAGCTTTGATTTCTCAATATCTGGCTTTTCTTTCCTTAGCAATCTCTTTTCCAAACAATCTTCAAATATCATAAAATCACTGGTTTTTCACCAAATAACGCAATGCCATCCAGTATTACATTTTCATAAAATGGTTTGTCTTCCTTTGCTTTCTTTTGCCATTCCACAAAAGAATAAACAATTAGATTTATTCTTTTTCCAATCTTTTCTTCATATGTGCTTAGGTCAATTTTTTTTGGATTTTTAGTTATTGCTAAAAGATCTATGTCGCTATTTTCATCATCTTCACCCTTGCTTGTGCTTCCAAACAAAAGTATTGATTTAGCTTCAAGTTTATTTTTAATCTCTTCAATAATTTGGCTTTGGTCTATGCTATTTATTGAGTAACATATTTTTATTTGCTTGACTAAGGGAGAATTAAGATTTGCTTTAAACATTGTTAGGTTAGCTTTTTTCCCCCTAATGATAAGATTTGCCTTAACCAAATGGTCTAATATTTTTTTTGCATTACTGGGCACAGTTGAACATTTCTTTGCAATCTCCCTTAAATAGAATTCAGTGTAGGGGTGATCTGCTAAGAATAACAATATTTTTGTTTTAGCATTTTTCTCAAACATTAGAATCACAGAACAATCGTTCTAATATATAGAACAATCGTTCTATTTAAATCCCTTTTGTTTTCTTTAAGAAGCCACGGCCTTTAGGTTGTGGCAGTTCACTTTATCCATTGACAATTAAAAAATGAATTATATATATTTGACATATATCTGGAAAAAGTTCTTGAAGGTATTCTTGTATTTTTCTAGTAAAAATCTCTCAAGATTTGCAGTATAACCATTATCAAAGTCTTCTAGTGTTTTTAAATATGCAATTCTCTGGCTTTTTCTTATTATTAATGGAGGATAGTTAGAATCTGCTAAAATAGTGTTTATTAAAAATCTGCCTACCCTCCCATTGCCATCTTCAAATGGGTGAATTTTCTCAAATTTTCCATGGAATAATGCAGAAAGCTTTAGTGGATGCATCTTTCCGGATTTTTCATTATACCATTCTACCAAGTTGTGCATCTCTTCAGGAACTTTTTCTGGCAGCGTTGTCTCAATATTTCTGCCAAGCAAAAAATTAGGCACTTTTTTGTAACCAATAGCTGAATCAATATCTCTCATAAGCATTTTATGCATTTTAATAATATCCTTTTCATTTATTCCGAACTTTCCCTTTAAAATTAAATCAATTACCTTTCTAGAGTTTCTTGTTTCATATATCTCCCTAAGACTCCTTCCTTTTATTGCAGTATTTTCAAATATGACTATTTGTACATCTTTTAATGTTAATGAATTTCCTTCAATTGCATTAGATTCATAGGTAAAATTAATAGTAAATCTGTCAAATAAATCTTGCAACTGTTTTTTGCTTAATTTATTCAATACCCAAGAATATTCTGTCCTAATATCTTCAATTTCTTTTGTCTGAAGTTCAGTAAATATTGAATCTGCGCTGTATTGTTTTAATGCAAGGTTCTGGAAGATATTTTTTTCTTTTTCCCGGAAGTAATCCTTGAATTCTGCTTCTAATTCTCCTAGCTTTTTTATTGTCTTCAATATTTTCTGTATTTTTATTATTTTGCCATTTGTGAGCCTTATAGATTTAACCAAATATGCATATTCTTTTCCTTTAATTCTTTTTTTGGTTATATACATATAATAATTAGTTAACCCCACAATATTTAAATATATCCATTTTTATGGGGTTAACAAGATTCTTTAAATCCTTTTTGCTCTTTCTAATGCTAAATGTATGATAAAATTCTTGCAGTAAAAGGACGCGAAATCCTTGATTCAAGGGGAAATCCTACAGTGGAATGTGAATTGAAAACAGAATGCAGTTTGTTTAATGCAAGTGTTCCAAGCGGAGCTTCTACCGGCACATTTGAAGCATTCGAATTAAGGGATAATTCAAAGGAATATGCCGGAAAATCAGTAAAAAAAGCAGCTGGAAATATTTCCCGTGTTATTGCCCCAAAATTAAAAGGAATGGAATGCACAAAGCAGCAAAAGATAGATTCATCAATGCGCAGATTAGACGGAACAAAAAATAAAAGCAAATTAGGGGCAAATTCAATCCTGGCTGTTTCTTTAGCATGCGCAAGGGCAGCAGCAGCTTCCCAAAACAAACAGTTGTTTGAATACTTATTTGAATTATCTGCCTTGGTTGAGAATAAAAAATCAAAAGCTAAATTGCCAAAGTATTACAATATGCCTATCCCTCTTTTGAATGTAATAAATGGGGGAAAGCATGCTGGCTTGGATAATGATATTCAGGAACATATGGTTGTTCCAATAAATGTAAAATCATTTTCTGAAGCATTAAGAATTTCTGCTGAGGTTTACCATGAATTAAAAGCTTTGTTGAAAAAATCATTTGGTTCTTCTGCTATGCTAATTGGGGATGAAGGCGGATTTGCCCCAAAGGAATTGCCAAACAGTGAAAAGCGCTTGGAATTCATCTCAAAAGCAATCGCTAATTTAGGTTATCAGAAGAATTTCGCATTTGCTTTGGATTGTGCTGCTTCAGAATTTTTTAATAAAGATTTGCAAAAATATAAATTAGGTTATAGATCATATCCCTCGCTTGAAATGATTGATTATTATAAAGATTTAATTTCAAAATTCCCAATTATTTCTATTGAAGACCCATTCCATGAAGAAGATTGGCCTTCATTTTCTCTTTTTAATAAAGAATTGGGAAATAACTTGCAGATAGTTGGCGATGATTTACTTGCAACAAATGCTTCAAGAATAAAAAAAGCAATTTCCAAAAAAGCATGCAATGCCTTGCTTTTAAAAGTAAACCAGATTGGCACTTTAACTGAATCAATGCAAGCAGCGAATTTGGCAAAGAATGCAAAATGGAATTTAATTGTCTCACACAGAAGCGGAGAAACAGAGGATGCATTTATTGCAGATTTGTCTGTTGCTTTGCAATCCAAATTCGTGAAATTTGGTGCCCCTGCCCGCACAGACCGTGTTTGCAAATATAATCAGCTTTTAAGGATTGAAGAATTTTTAGGAAATAAGGCAAAATACCCAAAACTCTAATCTGTTGATCTTTTTAACGTTATTCAGTTAATAAATAGGTTTTAATACTTCTTTTTTAATATAATATATATTGTACATTAAAATATTTTGAGGTTTGATTATGCCAAAAGCTCCAAGAAGATTAGGAAGAGAATTTGTTTTAAGAAAAATTAAAGCTCCACTAAAACCATCAAGATTGGCATTTTGGAGAGCAGGTAGGTTAGGTAAAAGATTAGCAACTGTTGATGTTGAAATAAATCGATTAGAAGTAATTGCAAACACTATGCCAAAGAATGAAGCTGAGATGAGACAGGCAGCAATAGAAATTGCACATGGAAAGTTTGGAGTAAAAAGAGCTTTAGGCAAACAAACAAGGGCACAAAAAGGAATAGATCGATCGGAAGATGCATTAAGAGATTCTGAAGCTTTGGTTGATAGAAAAAGAGCAGATCTTAGAGTTCCAGAAGATAGATTAGACTCAAGAAAAGCAAGATTGGATCAAGCTCAGCATTTACGATTTTTAAAAGGTATAAGAACAAGATGGAGAACAGGAAGAGTTAAAGGAGCAGAAAAAAAAGTAGAAACAGCAAGAGGAAAAGTTACTGCAGCTGAATCTGTTGTTGAACAAGCAAGAAAAAGAATTGAAGCTGAACAAGCTTTATACAGGGTAAGAACTGCTGCGGTTGATGAAAGAGTTACTGCAGTTGAAAGAAGGCTTATTGCACAAAAACAAAGAGTAGAACATACTTTATCACAATTAAAAGCTGAAAGCTCAAGGCTTAGAAGGGATATTGGAAGATTAAGGGGAGAAAGAGTTGAAGAAAGAATTGTTGATAGGGATGAGGTTGTAAGAAAATCAGTTGATACACTACCTTTACCAGAAATACGCTTTGAAGAAGTCAGTAATGCTTTTAAAGAAGAATTTATTCGCAGTGCTGCAGAACATGAGGGAATTGCTGTTGATGCACTTAATCCACGTATTGTTGACTTTTGTGAAGGAGTAATGCAAAAAATAGGTGAAAAGAAGCCAGCAGACCTTGAAGCAGCATTAGATGTTTTGGAAACATTAGGTCTTGCTCCAGAACCTTTTGAAGCAGCACAAGCTGCTTTAAGAAAAGTATATGGTGTAGAACCAGAACCTGAACCATAATAAAAAAATAATTAATTAATTATTAATTTGTGATTTTATGAAAAGGCCAAGGATTAATATTAATCTACTTCCAAATAAAGGCAGAGATAGATTTCGCGGTTTGAGAAGAGTTGGTTCTGTTTTCTCATGGCCTGTCAGAAAACCATTTCAATTAGCAAGGCAAACATTTAGTGCTAAAGTAAGGCTTGCAAAGGCAAGAGCAGATTTTGATTCTGTTCACAGGGAAAGAAAAGAGCTTGAAGAATTTATTCAAGCTGCCGAAAGTCCTGATAGGCAAAGGCAATTAAAAAAAGTGATGTCTAAAGCAGCAAGGGCTAGAGACAAAAAAGTAATTCGTGCAATAAGCTCTGCGAGAAAAGAACTCGGAAAATCAGGAAAAGACAGAAATCTTATTTTCAGAAAACTTGAACCAAGAAGTCAAAGACTTAGGCAAAGACAAAATGCCATTCATTCAAGATATGATAGGGCTATGGACCGAGTAGAAAGTGCGGATAATTTATGGTTATTAAGAGATTTCAGAAAAAACTGGAGAGCCAGAAAAGCTGCAAGACTCGTAGATAAACATTATGATTATGAGGCAAGAGTTAAAGCTGCTGATGCTGCAATAGAAAATGCAAGAGCAAGAATAAAAGCAAGGAAAGGTTATGCTAAACAAGTGGGTGAATTTGTAAGTGCAAGAATTATTCAAAGAATGGCTGCCAGAGAGCAAACATTAGATCAAGATAGGGCTAGATTAGACCAATTAAGAGAAAAAGAAAGGGTTCTTTCAGAAAGAGTATCTTCTTTAGAAGACAGGGTTGATGCTGTCCAAGGGCGCAGGAGAAAATCTGCTGAAGCATCTGCTAAAAAACAAAAGGGAAGAATGCCTATCTCAGTAGATGAAGCATTTGGTCAAAAAGAAGAATCCGACTAAGTACTGTTTCTAAGCTTTATTGGAGGGCATTTCGTGGACGCTTAGTTGCACAGATTTTTGCGAAAAGCCGAGGACTTTTTGAAGATGAATTTAGAAGATTTTCTTCAGCTCACGGTACCCAGTTCACCCAACCTGAAGAGGTTTATCTTCGAGATATTGATCGTGTTTTGCATCAACTTTCTTTAGCAAAACCAAAGACCTTGAAAGAAGCACATAATGTAGTACGTGCTAATTCTACTGCCCAGTCTTCTTTAATAGGACCGGTTTATAAAAAAGTGCTTGAAAAGATTTATGCGAAGGTAGAGGAGGCTCTTAAATGAATTGCATGGATGTAGGAAAAAATATTTATTTAACAAATGTTATTAATTAAGTAAGGAATATTAAGATTTAACAAGGAGGTTTTATTATGTCCACTAAACCAGCTAAAGTTTCATTGCTAAGAAGGACTGCAAAAAGGTTGTTTACAAAGGCAGGAAGAAGGGAAGCAGCAAAAACTTCTTTGGCTAAAACAGAACGAGAAATTTTAAATTTAAACCTTTGGATTGAAAGTAGGAATTCTGATGCTAAGATAAGGTATTGGGTTGGTGGAAGCCCAGAACAATTGGCTAACAGAAAAGCAACGCTTTCTGCTAAGGAATATGCAAGATATGTCTCAGAAGCCGAACGTAATTTTAGGGCATACAAACTTGGATATATTGCTAGACTCAATAGAATGGAAACTTTGCTAAGTACAAGCAGAAAATTGAGGGCAAGGTTAGGGCTTGACCCTCTTAGGCATTAAGTTAGTGCATAAATCAAGGGCATTTTAAAACCCAATCACAAATCCTTATTTAATTCCTTTCTTGCTTTTTATTTTATGAACGCAGAAAAAATATTCCTACAAGTTGTTTCTTACTTGCGAAAATATGCAAAGCAGAATAATTTCAAAAAAGCAATTTTAGGCTTGTCTGGCGGGATAGATTCTGCTGTTGTTGCCTGTTTGGCAAAAGAAGCATTTGGTCCAGAAAATGTTCTCGCATTATTTATGCCAAGCAAATTTACTGCTTCCCATAATTTTGAAGATTCAAAGAAATTGGCTGAATTCCTTAACATTGATTATGAAATTATCCCAATACACAACCTTTTTGACTCTTATCTGAGAGAATTAAAAATCCTTGATAAAAAAGAAATTTCAAGGGCAGAGGAAAACCTGCAATCAAGAATCCGCTCCAACATATTGATGGCTTATTCAAACAAATTCAATTATTTGGTTTTGTCAACAGGGAATAAATCTGAAATCATGACAGGCTATTTTACCTTGTATGGTGATGCCACAGGTGCTTTAGCCCCTTTAGGGGATATTTACAAAATGCAGGTTTATGAGCTTGCCGAATATATAAATAAAAGAAATAAAAAAGAGATAATTCCAAAAAAGATTTTTGAGAAAAAGCCTTCTGCTGAGCTTAAACACAATCAAACAGACCAGGATACCTTGCCTGCTTACCCTCTTTTAGATAAAATCCTTGGGCTTTATTTGGATAAAAATAAATCCGAAAAGCAGATTATAAAAGCAGGGTTTGATTCAAAAACAGTCAAAAAAGTTATTCAAATGGTAAAAGATTCAGAATTCAAAAGAACTCAAATTCCCAAAGCAATTCCATTAGAATTCTGATAAATATCTCTTTTATGGCCTCTCCGCAGGGGACGGGATTCGAACCCGCGAGATCTAGTGAGGTCTACTAGGTCTTCAGCCCAGCGCTTTAAACCGCTCAGCCACCCCTGCACAGAAAGTTTTTTATATTTCTATTAACATATTATTACTATCTAGTGAGGTTTTCTAGGTTTTAAGCCGAGCACATTAACTGCTCAGCTTCCTTTTTTTATTATTGTTTTTTATACTTTATAAACGATTTGGAGGAGTAGATTTCCTCTGAAAAAACAGATTATTTTTTTCTGATTTTTGCAATGAAAAATGCCTGGCAGTCATTTTTGTGAGGCCATAACCTGCAGCAATTTTTTACTTCTTTGTTAAATTCTTTTTCACCATGTTTCAAAATGCCTTCTCCGCATTTTATTCCTTTAATTTTTATTTTTTCTACAGCAGCATTCCTTTTTTTCAGCAAAAAATCAATTACATTCTCACATTCCTCCGGCGAAAGCGAGCAGACAGAATAAACCAGAATTCCATTTTCCTTCAAAGCATCATATGCCTTCAAAATTAGCCTTTTTTGCAGTTTTGATTTTCTTTTAACCAAGTGCGGAGACCAATGTTTTAATGCACCAAATTCTTTTCTTACCAATCCTTCACTTGAGCAAGGCGCATCCAATAAAACCTTATCAAAACTATTATCCTCTTTAAATATTAAAGCATTCATGCACTTTGCTTGAACATTTTTCATTTCAAATTTTCCAATATTATAAAGCAGGCTTTTATATCTATTAAATTCCTTTTCAATTGCAAGAATTTTACCAGTTCCTTGCAGTAAACAAGAAATCTGCAAGGTTTTTGAACCAGGCGCCGCAGTTAAATCTAAAATTCTCTCTCCTTTTTGCGGATCTAAAACAAGAACAGGAAGCATAGAAGCCCTTTCCTGAATATTAAAAAATCCTTGTTTAAATTCGTCACTGTCTCCTGGCCTTTCAATATTCTCCAGCAAGAATGCATTTTGATTGAATGTTAATGATTTTAATTTCCAGCCTTTCTCTTTCAGCATTTTTTCCAATTCTTTTGGATTTATTCTTAATGAATTTGCCCAAATGCTTTTCGGAATTTTTGTGCAGCAGCTTTTGAAGAATTTCTCAGAATCTTTTCCAAGCAATTCTTTATATTTTTCAACAAAGGTTTCAGGCAAAAATGTTTTTTTCATAAGAATTCACTGTGTCTAGTCATAAACATTCTTCCTGTGCCCAATTAGCAAAATGTGAATCTCTTGTGTTGTGTAGCTAATATCAGCAATAACCCTATAATCTCCAACCCTTAGTTTTGAAGCCGTACTGTTGGATAATGTATTGTAAAAGTAATTAGGATTTTCTTTTGATTTCTCAATTTTGTCAAAAATTCTTTTTGCAATATCTTTATCCAATTTGTTAAGAAAAATTAGTGCTTTCTTATCCCATTTTATTAAGTAAGACATTCATATTCCTAATTTTGCCTTTATTTGCTCAGAACCAAAATATTGTCCGGAATTAATCCTCTTTCTTGCTCTTTCAATTTCTTTTAATGTTTGTTTGCTTAGTTTTGGATTGGACTCTACATTTTTTACAATGTAAATTAGTTTTTGGATTGTATCATTATATGTTTCTCTTGGGTGCTCTTTAAAGCAGTCCAGTTCTTTTTTGAGCTCTGTTTGTATTTGTATTGAAGTTTGAGTCATTATATCACCATAATATACTATAACTGCTTATAACGTTTTATAAATACTACTACGACCTATTTATCTACGGGCTGTTATCTAAGTTAGTTTCTTCAATTCTTTCTTTTAAGTCACCAATGCTTTCTTCAAATCCTAAAAGATCCCTAATAAGCCAGATTAAGTTAGCTGTCATGGCTAAAAAATAAATTGCAAATGAACTGTTTTCATCTAAGAAAAGAATGAATAAAGGTACAACTAAGATTGAAACAATAAGTGCAATAATTAAGGTTCTGCCGATAGAAGTAGCTTCCTTCCTCCTTACTTCCTGCATCTTACCCCAGAATTTCTCAGTTTCTTCCATACTTCTTGCATTAATTTACTCAATAGATTAACTATATTAAGGTTTCGTTCTTTTTATGCCTATAGGAAATAGCATGAATCGGGAAAAGAAAAGGGAAGAAGTTATAGTAAAGGATAGGTTACTGCAGAAAGTTTTAGAATTGAATGATCTTGATAATGAGGAATTAGACGTTTCATTATTTGATTCCTCTTAACTTTTTATTTTTTAGTCTGCGGCTATTTAATTTACTAAATAAATCTATTTTTTATGCTCTTTTTTAAAATTAGTAGCGCATCTTTCTGAACAGAATGTATGTTCCTCATCACTTATTTCTTTTAAAACAGCCTGATCAGGATCAATATTTCGTCCGCAAAAATCACAGGTTAATAATTCTTCATTGAATCCTTTGACATATTCTCCGCTATCTTCAGTAACTTCTTCTTCTGAATAATCATCGCCAATTTCTTCCGGCCCTAATTCTTCAGATTCGTAGTCCTCTTCATTTTCTTGGATATCTTCATCTTCCTGTTTTTTTCTTGCCATATTTAACACTTCTAATAGTAAAATATAGTGCTTTCAAGATTTATAAAATTTGGGGTTGGCAAAATAGCGCTAAATTTAAGGAATAAGAACGGCAGAAGGTGCTGCTAAGAGAGTTGGTTGATTCTTTTTTAGAAAAAGAATCCCTTCTGCCATAAATATTGCGTTTGCACAATCTTATATTTGTTTCTCTGGCAAGTTTCCTTAGAATTTTAAGCAAAATTAGAAAATACCTTCGAGTTTTTCCAATGCCTTTAATCTATTCCATTCAGAATCAACATTCTTTTGTATCTCTGCAATTTCCTCTTCATTTAAATGTTTGAATCTTCCCTGTGTTTTCAGGTAATCCTTTGCAGGAATCGGGTTATTTACTTCAACAGTAAATTTCAATTTACCATTTACAATTTCATATAATGGGCATACCTTAGACTGTACAGCCATTCTTGGAATTTCAATGCTTTTTGAAATATCGGAATACCAGCCAGTAGGGCAGATAGCAAATACTTGTATGTACTTTGGACCCTTAATACTTAATGCTTTTTTTATTTTAGCATATAAATCTGGGATGTGTGAAACAGAAGCAGTGGCAACATATGGTGCTCTGTGCGCTGCAATAATTAATGGAAGCGGTTTTTTAAATTCTGTTTTACCATGTACCTTTTTCTCAGCAGGGCTTGTGGTCGTATTTGAATACAAAGGAGTAGCTCCGCTTCTTTGCACACCAGTATTCATGTAAGCTTCATTATCATAACAAATATACAAAAAATCATGGCCTCTTTCTACTGCTCCGCTTAATGTTCCAAAGCCAATGTCGAAGGTAGCGCCATCCCCACCAATTACAATAACCTTAGTCTTCTTGCCCAGCATTCTTAAGGCTTCAACAACACCTGAAGCTATTGCTGAATTGTTCTGAAAGGCACCATGTATCCAAGGCAATCTCCAAGAGGTTTCAGGATAAGGGGTAGAAACAACTTCCATGCAGCCTGTTGCATTTACAATTATTGTGTCTTTTCCCGCAGCTTTTGTAATATGCCTTAACAAAATTGTTGCTCCGCAGCCGGCGCAAGCCCTATGCCCGGAAACAAAGAATTCTTCCTCAGGCATTGCCCTTATTGCTCCATTTCCAGTATTAGGTTGGTTCAAAATAACCACACCCCATCTTCTTTCTTCATAGCCATTTCTAATGCTTTTTTCAAATGTTCAATTGTAATATCTCTCCCTCCTAATCCTGCAATAAATCCATTCACAAATATGTCTTTTGCCCTGCCATATAACGCGCTTTTTATCTCTTCAAATAATGGCCCATTGCTCCCTAATGAAATATGCCTATCTATTACTGCAATCCCTTTAAGATTTTTTGCAGCTTTAATTAATTGTTCTGTAGGGAATGGCCTGTATGACCTTATTTTTATCAATCCAGCCTTTTTATTTTGTTCCCTTAAATTATCAACTGTTTTTCTAGCTGTTCCGCACAATGTGCCCATGCCAATAATTGCATATTCTGCATCTTCCATCCTATACAATTCCATTAACCCATTACCATAACTTCTGCCAAATATTTTTTCAAATTCCTTGTTTTCTTTTTCAATCACTTTTGCCGAATTATTTATTGCTTTCTGCTGTTCATATTTGAATTCCATAAAGGTATCTGGAAATGCAACAGGCCCGATTGTTATCGGGTTTTCAGGATCTAATTTCACAAAAGGCTTGTATTCTGGCAGATATTTATCCACTTTTTCCTGTTCAGGTATATTTACATTTTCATAAACATGGCTTAAAGTAAAGCCATCCAAGCAGATCATGGTTGGCAATAAAACATCAAAATTCTCGCTTATTTTAAATGCCTGAATTGTTGCATCCAATGCTTCCTGTGAACTCTCAACATATAATTGTAGCCATCCTTGATCTCTTGCAGAAACAGCATCAGAATGGTCATTCCAGATATTTATTGGGGCGGATAATGCCCTGTTTGCAACAGCCATTACACAAGGCAGTCTATTGCCTGAAATTATTGGCAGCATTTCAAACATATATGCCAATCCTTGCGAAGCTGTAGCAGTAAATGTCCTTACTCCAGTTGCTTGTGCCCCAAAAAGTGCTGAAGCTGCAGAATGTTCTGATTCTGTAGGTATCATGCTTGCTTCTAAATCGCCAGAATTAATCATCTCTGCTAGTTTTTCTACAATATGTGTCTGAGGAGTAATCGGATAAATAGGAATTACTTTTACTCTACTTAGCTTTACCGCTTCAGCAACTGCATGACTTGCTTCAATTACCTTTTGAACCATATTATCACACAAAAATATTTTTTATTGAGTTATATTCTTTATTTCTTTTCCAACTCTATCTTTATGCATTTAATTGGGTATCCTTTAAATATTCTTTTCCCTTTCCAGTAATTTGCCATAATTCACCATACATAGCTCCTCGTTCTGCTTTTTCTTTTCCAATTCTATTAATTAATTTGTTTTTATAAAGTGAATTATTTTTGAGCAGAATATGTTCTCTAATAGTTTGTCTATTTTTTTTCAGCTTTTTTGCTATCTTTGATATCCTTTGCGGTTTAATTGCCTCACTTAATATTTTTGTTGTTATCTCTCTTGCTGATAGTTGTTCTTGTTTTATGTTTGAGTATCCTAGATCAAATTGTGCTGCTTTTACGGGATGAAGATAAGCCAAACCCCTATCTGAGATTAAGTCATAATTTTTCTTACTAAAAATGTTAATACTTTTTTTATCCTTAGTATAACTTATGTTTATATTATTTAGTATTCTGCAAATATCCCCTTTGATTTCTCCATCTCGTTGTGCTATTGAGATTCTTGAAAGAGTGTTATATTTTTTTCTGATATCCATATGTCCCTCTGCAGCAATCATTCCTTTAATATAACCTTCTTGAAAGCTGATTTGTTTTTCTATATTTGCCATACAATAATCATAGATTTTTCTAAATATTCTTGTAAAAATAGTACTATGCATAGCAATGGATAAAATAGGATTATTCCTTTCTTTTAGATATCTAGTAATCCTAACATTTTTGATCTTTGGGAATGCATTCATTGTATTTTTTAGTATCTCTTTTTTTCGTAATGCAAAATTAGAAGGGAGCATTATTATAAGATATATTTTTTGTTTATTACCAAAAATTTTTGTGAATGTGTGATGAAGCTTTCTAACCAATTCTTGATTATTATTAGTTAATGCGAAGGTACTATGTGTTTTGGTACCATCTCCTGCCCAAAATCCTAATAAAATACCTAGTTCTTCTGACATTTTTATTTGTTTTTTTATTTTTACTGGAGTAGGGCTCATCCCCCTTTCATTTTTCATATCGATTAAGATATAATCTTTGTACGTGCTGAAATTTGCATTTTTTGGTAATAAATTAGTTAAGCTAATATTCATTTTTCTTCAACTCTTGAAGATATACACTTTACGGGACATTCATTGAGACAGATAAGACATCCTTTACAATAATCATAATTTATCTGGAATTTTCCTTCATTATCCTTGTAAATAGCAGAATCAGGGCAAAACACCCAGCAGTTTGCGCATTTTATGCATTTTGCT
>Ga0066637_10000707_pt1 | contig 20646 bp, 19 predicted proteins | sample CryGeyCG2014_020_FD_62737 | JGI IMG/M metagenome (GOLD analysis project Ga0066637, IMG submission 62737) | Groundwater microbial communities from aquifer - Crystal Geyser CG08_land_8/20/14_0.20 | ecosystem: Environmental > Aquatic > Deep subsurface > Groundwater | place: USA: Utah: Grand County...
TTTCGTTTGCTCAATACCGGCGTAACATACAAGAGAACTCCGACGGTAAAAATAATAATCCCGGCGATAAACAACGGAATCCCGGCGTTTTTTCTGATTGTAAAATTTATCCAAACGTCCTTTGACATGGATTTCGCCTTCTTGGGATTGAAATCGGCGACGTGTATGCTGTACCCTTTATAAAAGCATGGTCTGTTCAGCCCGGCTGTTCTCATATCGCTCTTATCGTCATCAAAGAATACAACGGTGCATTTTGCGTCAACATGCAGGTCATTTAAAGACTCATTGACTGAATGGTCAACAGGGTAAAAAGACGCCTCCCGTAACTCCATTCTTATATCCGAACCCGGAACATGCCTTTGAATTCCGGGCTTCATTATGTTGTTATAAGAATTGATACCGCATGTATAGAGAACAAAATAGCCCGTCATGAGAATGAGAAAAGCAAAGTGCATAATGTGCGGCGAAAGAGTAAACAACATGGCCATTATCGATTTATGATTTCTAAGGCCGATGATTTTTGCGGTACGCAGAGCGGTGCATATAAATGTATTGATGCCGAGCAGCAACAGAACTGTTATAAGGAGAAAAAACCACCATGTGCGCGACGGGTTTTCAAGACCGAACGTCCTAAGCCAGTCAAATAGCATTAAAGAATTAAGCGGAACAAATATTCCTGGCTCGATATTCTGGCACACACTCCCTGTAAAGAGCAGTACCGCTGTGCATAAAAGCAGGTAAACCGCAAATCTTATGCTGCCGAGAGCATGCAGCATTTTGCTTATCATACTCATCGCATTAACTCCGGCAATCGAAGCTTGCCTGTATCAGGCAGAAACGTGAAAATAAAAACAAGAATGCCTCCTAAAGACGCGGCAAGAGAAAGACTCGCGCGCTTGACACGGCCTGCCAAATGAAGATGCAGATAGAAAGAATAAAAAAACCAAACACCGGCCATACCCAGAAACAGATGCGATTCCCATTGCACTGGAATACCCCACCCGGCATACGACCATAGAGCGCCGAAAAACATGCCTACAGAATGCAGCGCGAAGCCTGCTATTATCAGATTTTTGATTAGAACCTGCCCTGAGCCCTTTATTTCATTACCGGAAAACGTTCCGACAATAAGCATCCATAGAGAAAGAGCCCCGGAACACATGTAAGCCGCCCTCGCCAGGGATGATAAAACGGAAAACAGATGTGCGAAGAGGGAATTGGTCTTCACAAAAGAGGTATAGATGTCGCCGGGAAAGAGGAGGGTAAAGATGGATATCGCCACGGAAAGGATCCCTGCGGCGACGACGGATCTCTCGTCCTTCCTTGCGTAGAGATAGAGTGTAATGATGGCGACAAAAAGCGATATGAGATAGGGCTCCTGAAAGAGGCACATGAGAGGCCAGTTGTAGTAAATCCTCACGACGGCGGACAGAAACACTAAAGCGACGGCTGCCAGGTAAAAGAGATTCCTTGCAGTCTTCCATCCTGCCAGAGCGGCAACGATTGCCGGAAAATAAAGGATGCATCCCGACAAGAATAAGTTGTGAATAAGCTCTTTCATTGTTTCCTTAATACCGCCATGTCGAGAGCATGGCGATCATCTCCTTAGTGATCTTTCCCACGTTCAGAGGCATCTTGAACACCTTCATCTATTCTTCCTTAGGGAACGGTTGGCCTCAATAAAGTCCGACAGCACCTTGTTAAATGTATCCGCTTCCTCTAAAAATGGGCAGTGTCCGCTCTTTGAGAAAGAAACAAGCCGTGAAGCCTTAATGTTTTTTTGCATATACTCACCGACAGGGTAGTTCTTTTCTTTCTTACTCCATGAACCTAATAAAATTAAGGTTGGTACATTAATTTGTGCAGACAGATCACGATAGTCAGAACAAAATAGCTCCAGCATAAGCAGTGAGCGAACATAGGCAGGCACTTTACTGCTCTCAGCCTCTAATTGATTAAGCATATGGAAGTCAGGTTTCTGAATGAACATCTTCTCAACAAAACTGTCCCCCTCCTTCCCCGGTTCCTGATAGGCCATGGTGTATTCTCTGGTTAGTTCCAGCCGCTTTTCATAGTCCATGTATCCAATGGGATAATCCTTGGTCTTCCAGCTATAAGGGCCGATATCCACGATGCAGATACCCTTGAGATGTTCTCCCTTGAATTCCTTAAAATATTCAAAGACAATGCTGCCTCCCATTGACCAGCCCACCATGAAGAGATCTTTTAGGTTGAGTTTCTCTATAATCTCGTGAACGTCTTTTGCCATGTACCTGAATGTGTAACCGAATGAGGGTTTATCTGATCCGCCATGCCCCCTCAAGTCTATGGCTACCGTATAATACCTGGACGATAGCGCCTCCAACTGTTTTTGCCAGTACAGGGATGAGCACGACCAGCCATGGATGAATAGTACATGGGGAGATTCTGGGACTCCTCTGGTTTCATAGGATATCTTCGTATTATCACGAAGAGTAATCTTACCTGTTCTTGTCTCGGCATCACTATTTCCCGATAAAACAAACAGGATAAAGATCAACAATATGTACAAAAATCGCCGTTTGCGTGTCATCATTCTCTAAGCCTCCCTGAGATTGGTCGAACCTCTTCCTAACGTGTAACGTATAACGTACACGACTACACGCTACACGTTACACGTTATTTACAATCTCTTCTATCAGCGTTAAGACGCCCCTGAAGCCCATGTAGGGATGGGCCGTCAGTGTAATGCGGGTCATCGTCGGATAGGAGATGAGGATAAGGGGCCTTTCTCTGTTGCAGATCCGACGTTCGAGGTCAGAGCCCAGTATCAGGCCTGGATCCGTTCTTTCCACCAGGCTTTCAAACTCTTCCCACGAGGCATCAAAGAGGATATCGGGGCAGATATGTTCAAGCCCGGTTTCCCCCTGAACCCGGCCAGGAGATGAGACGATATGGATGCCCCGCATATCCATGCCCAGCTCTGTTGAAAGGAACCGTGCCAGGCCTATCGCCTGTGGAAGATCCGCTGAAACGGCCGCGGGCAATCCATAGAGGGCGGGGAGATAGAGATGGGCCCTCTTGATGATGTCAAGCATCCTTTTTTCTTCGCCTTGAATCCTTTTCTTCATAAGTCCTGAATCAACTCCCAGCCTCTCGCCGATGGACCGGACAAGGTCTCTTGTCCCCGCAAGACCATAGGGATACTCCATAAAGACCACGCTGGGAACGCCCCATTTTTGTTCCATCCTTATAGCGAGATCGCGGCCATATCCGAAAACGATATTCAAATCGGCCTCGGGGGCCTTTTTGAGCTCTTTTATGCTTGCCGGAGGAAATACCGAATGAACCCCTATCCCGATCAGTCCAAGCGCCCTTCTTATCTCTTTTATATCCGCCTCGCCTCTCGCGATATCACGCTGCAGGCCGATCAGATTTACCTTTGGCGCGGATCCGCTGCGCCCCGCCGCGGGATCATCCATCCATTGGGACAATTCGCACAGGCACGCATCATATCCCTCGCCCATTTTTCCCAGATACCCGCCGCAATCCAGGGCGATTGAGTGGAAATCAAACCCCACAGAATCAATGACCCCCTGCCAGTCCTCCCCGATAATGGAGGGCACGCTCCCTGCCAGGAGGATCAGATATCTCTTTTTTCGATTCTTGAGAATGATCTCGATCGTCTTTCTAAGGCTGTCTTCTCCTCCGAAAACGACGCTCCTCTCCCGAAGCGCGGAAACCGTCCCGCTGGTCCTGATTGAAGACAACCTCTCCATATAGTTCACGCCCCAGTGACAGCCGACAGGGGCATGCACCAGCACCAGGGCGCCTCTTATCCCGCAGGCCGCCCGGAATGCGCCCAGCATCCTGTCCCCCTGAACAGGGTCGATGAAATGGGGGGCATTGTTGTTCTTCACATCACTTACATCGCTAATGGAGTTCATATGCTCCTCGTCTGTGGTTCGTTTAACATTCACGCTACACGCTACACGCCTTGTCCCGCCAAACCTTCTTCATGATCTTTTCCCACCTGAGTTCATCGCTCACATCCGAAAGCAGTGTCGGATATCTGCCCGGATGGTATTGATAGCGAAGATAGATGAGATCCCTTTCCGGGAGCGGGGAATGCAACCGGTCGGCGATCATCCTGCCGAGCCGGATAATCTGGGAAAAAGAAATTCGAAAAGATGAATAACCCATGCAATGGGGGTTTAAAGACCTGAGCCCCTGGTTCTCATAAAACATGGTGCGGGAGGCGTCCGAAACCAGGACATCGCCGATGACGAGATCAACGCCCTTTTCTTTTAACATCTCGACTTCGTCTTCAATGGTCAGATCCGCATAGATCTCCGGGTCGGAGCCGATGTCGCCCACTTTGGGCCTAAATTCGTCCAGCAGTCTTTTAACGGTCTTTTCAGACATCCCCCACCGCCTCCACCACCCCGTGTTGATGCAGAGCACACGGATATTGAGGCCTAACATCTCAAGGAGTTTCATAAATTCAGGGGAGGTATAAAGCGGTGTGCAGATATAGGCGATTTTCTTCCCTTTGATCTCTTTTTTTATCTCTTTAAGCTCTGTTTGAACGGATCTTTCCCTCTCTCTGACCACCGCTTCGGCCTGCTTTTCGAGGCCGAATCTCTGAGCGATGTCGAGATAAAAGCGTTTCGCTCCATTAAGGCCGATATAACGGGTCCCGAAGATGTCAAAAATATAATCGATCCCGAATTTTTCCTTAAGGAATTTTGCGCTTCGTTCACTCCGCCGCATAAAATTCAGTTTTGCCCGCGCCATCCCTTTTATCTCTCCGACCGAGCACCCGGGAAACACGGTATTGACCCTTACCCCTATCTTCTCCAGTATTGTCTTGATCTCTTTCAGTTCCCCTGCCAGGTCTTCAAAATAGTGGAACCGCCCATAGGTATCTATGTTAATGGCGTTTTCCATTCTTTTGTCAGGTTCTTCAACCAACTGCTCGATCAATGAATACAAGGTGTCCAGCCTGCCACATTTCTCTATCCCCCATTGGGGTTTTTCATCAGGATTTTTCCAGATATTAATCAGGTCATCGGCATGACGGTTGAAATCATCCGTCCGCTCATCATCCGCAAAACCCGCGGAAGAGGGCGTGTAGATCACATCGGCATCTATCCTGTCTCTTACGCTGTTTACAATATCGATGATATCGTCTCCTATGATAGCCGCGGGACAGGAGATGATGACCCCGATCAACTCGGGCCTGTAGTATCGGTCCACCTCGATGATGGCCCTTGCCAGCTTTTCGGCCCCGCCGTAAATCACATCTCTTTCATCCATATCTGTACAGGGAAACGGCGGGGGCTGGTCCAGACCGAGAAGCTGCATCCGTATGGCATCCGGAGGCACTAATTTGGGAAAGAAGGCGCACCCTAAAGGACCATGCAGGAGGGGAACAGCCCCCCTGATCTCCGAGAGATAGCAATAGGCCCCGAACATCTTGCAGTCGAGGCTAAAGCGGCAGGCATGGGAGAGGCGGGCCGTGCAGATCTCTTCATAAATCCTCTTCATGACCCCGCCTCCACGCCATTTTGCTCGATCTTCCAATAAATCAGGGCATTCTTATAATTATAGCAGTGAAAAAATGTTCCATCTTCTTCCTTTACCTTGTCAGATAGATATTCCCTGATGGCATCCTCCTGTTTCTTGCTGAATTCATCTGTGTCAAGATATTTCTTCCACCTGTCAACGAGTTCCTGAACGTCTTTGATCGGCCTTTTCACCCTTGCTTCAATCATCTCGATGTGGGGCTGTATGCCTACTTCTCTGATTACCATATAAAGGAAGGAATAATCAGGGTATGGCGGGAGAGGTTTCTTGTGCAGGACAAGATAAAGCTTTTCATAGGCCTTATCCCTCATATGGCCGGAACAGCCGGTGAACAGGTAGACAAACCCCTTGCTGACATCGTTCATCTTTAAAAAGGACCTGTGCAGATCGCCGATATAATAGATGGAATGGGAGGCCAGAACAGCGTCATAGGGTCTTCCGTCGTTCAGGCCAAGGGCCTCGTCACAGGTTATGTCCTCCCATCTCTTCATGACATAGACAATGTTGTCCAGGCCCTCCTTCCCGGCCTTGTCCTTCAGGACATTCAGCATCCCTTCTGAGGGCTCGGCCACGACCACCCTCTTTACAGACCGAGCAAGGGGGACGGCAAAAACGCCCGTACCGCCTCCGATATCCAGAACACTCTCAGGTCCGGGCGCGATGATCTTGCCTATGAGATCCGCCCGGTTGGAGAATTTGATCTCGCCGTTTTCATACTCATCGGCATAATTATCCCAGGCCCTGTTTATGGAGCCATGTCTGGCCACCATATCATCGGCCCAGGCGCTCTTTATTCCTTTTTCCCACATGCCCGCCCAATCCGGTTTGAACATGTAATTTGAAAAAACATCTGTTTCCATTGATCCTGTCTCCCTTCAGGATTAATCCCTCAAATTTTCGGCAATAAACCTCCCCAACTCATCCATCCTGTCGTCGGAAAGAGGCCTTGGATACCGATAATCCCTGTTATTGATGATGCTCATCGCCATGTCCTTGAACACCTGGGCTATGCCGGGATCTGAATTTCTTTCGATCACTGTTTTTTGCTCAAGTTCAGATAATAGGATTTCATCACTTCTCGGAATGGTCTGAATCACCCTTGTCCCTGTCAATTGCGCAAACTCATCAACGATGTCCCTGTCTCCGCCTTTTCCCCGGGAATTGTGGATCAGGCCCCCCAACAGGGACCCGCCACGATCGGAGAACCGCTTGATCCCTTTCATGATATTATTGGCCGCATACAGGGGCATGAATTCACCGGAGGTCACGATATAGATGGCCTCGGCAAATCCCTCTCTTATGGGAACGGAAAACCCCCCGCAGACAATATCGCCGAGCACGTCATAGAGGATCACGTCCCAATCCCGTTCAAACACCCCCAGTTTCTTCAGGGTCTCGATCATGCTGATGATGCCGCGGCCCGCGCAGCCCACCCCCGGTTCAGGGCCCCCGGCCTCCACGCACCCGATATGGGAAAAGCCATAATATATGAATGCCTCTTCTTTGAAATCCTGCGAATAGCCCTTTTCCCGCAGGGTCCCCAGGACAGTGGGAATCCTTCTTCCCATAAGATTGCGTGTGGAATCGGCCTTTGGATCGCACCCGATCTGCAACACCTTAAGCCCCAGAGCGGAAAAGGCGGCCGACAGATTCGACGCTATAGTCGATTTCCCTATCCCCCCCTTTCCATAGAGGGCAATCTCTATACGCTTTTTCTTGTCAGCCATTCTGGTAATCAATCCTCCTGTCTTTCATCTTTGTAACTGCTCAGGTTGTCAGGTTCACGGTTCACGGTTAGTTGGCTTTTGTTCTACTTGCTTTCTGGCCTTCTCCCGTATCCGTTTGGCCAGTTCAATCAATTCTTCATTCTTTAAGGGAACAGGCGTAATCCGATCCGTGTTTTCCATGATCCGACTCGCCAGGTCACGGAATCTTTGGGCTATATCTGAATCAGGCTGCCGTTCAATAGTGGTCTGACCGTATATCTCGTTTTCCGTAATGTTCATATCCCCGGGTATAGAGCCAATAACCCTGGCGCCAGTCTGCTTACAAAATTCTTTTACCAGCTCGAAATCATCCACAGCCCCTCGAACATTATAGATGAATCCGCCTAACGGCGTCCCCTGGCGATCTGCATAGCGGGCGATGCCTTTACAGATATTGTTGGCAGCATAGATAGACAAATAGTCGGCTGAGGTGACAACAATGGCCTGATCTGCCATGCCTTTTCTCAAATTCATGCCGAACCCGCCACAGACAATATCACCCAATATGTCATAGATCACCACATTGGGCTTATATTCAGCAAATACACCAATCCTTTTCAAAAGCTCCACAGCCACCACAATACCCCGTCCCGCACAACCCACGCCCGGCTCCGGACCACCTGCCTCAGCGCAGAGTACACCTTTGTAACCCTCATAAACCACCTCCTCCATCTTCACATCCTTGCCGTAGATAAACTCGTCCAGCTCAAGCTGGGCCTCCACCTTTCCCCTCAGAACTTCCGAGATGGTAGGTATCTCAACATCGCCCCGCAGATTCCTGGTGCAGTCGGACTTTGGATCACACCCTATCATCATAACCTTCAAACCCCTATCTGCCAGGGCGGCTGCCACATTGGATGCAATGGTTGATTTTCCGATTCCTCCCTTCCCAAAAAAGGCTATCTGCCGCAAATTATTCTCCATCACATGCTCCTTTCATGAACTACTAATCACCGCATTAATGACCTGTTCTGTCAGGTTTATGATTCCCTTGAATCCCACGTGCGGCATATCGGAGATCGCGACTTCATCCAGGATCGGATATGCAGTTCTGATCAAGGGTATATTCAACTCTTTTGACAATCTTTTCTCCGCAGTGGAGCCGAATATCATCTCCACATCTTTGGCCCTGATGGCCTCTTCCATCCTGAAATGATCCGGTGTGATGAACAGCTCTTCAAAGTAACTGTCTTCCCTTTTTATCTCCTCCAGGACCGGATTCTTGGAGGCAACCGAAAGCAGTTTTATCTTCAGGCCAATCTCGTCACTTAAAAATCTGGCCAGATGAAAGACCCTTCCGCCTTCTCCCACAACAGCCGCAGGGAGCCCATAGATACCCTGGAGGTAGGTATAAACCTTCTGCAATTTCTCTTTGATCCGGTCTTTTTCCTGGGAGATGATCTCCTGGTTGAGCTTCTTGCCGAGCGCTCCGGTCACTCTCTCAAGAAATTCGATGGACTGCCCCCATCCGAATGGATATGGAACTGTCACATAAGGAACGCCAAATTGTTCCTCCATCAAACGGGCGCAGCCAAGCCCATCGCCTCCCAGGACCACATTCACGGAGGCTCTCGGGGCCGTCTTTATCTCTTCAAAGCTGGATGAAGTCAGGACAGCGTTTACCTTTACACCCTGATCAGCAAGCATTCGTTTGACCTCTCCTAAATTGGCTGCCCCGTGCGGCTCATCAGACTTGAAACCGATGATGTTCACCATATCGCTGATGTGGCTGGAGGGGATCATATATTGCGTAAGACGGGATAAGACTTCCTCATATCCCTCATTCATATGACCTTGATAGCCGGCGCAGGGGAAACTGCAAATTTTGCACGGAATCTGTCTTTCCATCGCAGCTATGGTTCCATCCACATCATCCCCCATTAGGGTGGGCACGCTGGCCACCAGAATGGCTATCAACGCCGGGTTAAATTCCTTATAAGCAGAACGGATAGCCAGCGAGAGTTTTCGGTGGCCGCCGACAGAGATATCCTGTGCCCGCATACCGCTGCCAACAAGTCTTATATCGTCATTGGGTGAGGTCAAAACGTGAAAGAGCAGGCTGTCCGCATGACAACAGCTTCGTCCATGCACAATACCCACGGCATCTCGAACACCGGTCAATGCCCTCATTGCTCCCAACAATTTGGAATTCGGATAAGAATCATAAATAATTTCACCCATATAAACACCCCCCATCCGCCCCTTCGATAACCGCCCTCCAGACATTTTCCAGTTTTACCCAGGAGGGGTGAAGATTAGATTCATATCGGTCATAGTCCAGCATGGAAAGAAGCGGGTTTTTCTTTGCAGGTCTTTCAAGCGCTTTTTTCAGCATCAAGGCCAGTTCTACCGGGCATTCAAACCCGATTCGCAGGGAGTCCATATAGAACTTCATGGAATCAAATGCCCTTATCCCTTCCCCATGGTAACGAAAGATGTCTGCACCCGGGGCCGATCACCAGATCGGTTTCCGATTCTCTGATGGCCCTTATCTCCTCCCCATGAGTCGGATTGATGAGCACCAAAGGCTCCGATCCGTAGTGTTTAGCCACTTCCCGATCCATATCCATGATCTGTTTCAGGGCGTTTCTGCCCATCCCGTGGCTTTCAAGGCCGTAAGTCTTGTAGATTAATACACTTGCCTCCATGCCCATCTCCCTCACCAGCAATAACCCCATGCCGAAGAAGAACCCCCCAACCACGGCCACCTTCTTTCCTTTAAGTCCTTTTGTCTCCTCCATAAGCCTTTCCTCTGCATATTGTTTCCTTTTTTTTACCACTGCTTCTGCCCTATCCCGCTTCCCCAGAAGGTCGGCTATCTTTAAAAATATACGGGCGCTGTTTTCCATACCGTGGGGATTGATCTCCTTGGGGTCGGTGGGATGATCCAGGGAGGAAGTAGCATAAAAGGGAACGCCGAACCGTTCCTTCATCCGGTCAAGCCACGGTAAAGGGAGGTCAGTGATATTAAGCACTGCGCGGGGAAGGTCGTAGATATCTTTAAGAGATGTATTGTCAAAGAATATTTTATTCACCTTTATGCCGATCTCTTCTAAGATATCCACCATTTCGCCAAGCTTGTTGTTAACGCTGTGGATGGGAAAGGTGATGAGGTTAACCGAGTTCTCCATCTTTTGAATCTCCATCCCATCAGGCAGCAGTTGGTCAAAAAGGGAGCATAGGACATCATGGTAGCCGATGGGCCTCCCCTTGATCAGCTCTCCGGTGGAGTAAACGACTTCACAGCCGACCTCTTTTTTAGCCTGCCTTACCGCTGCCGCCAGGTCATCGCCGATCATATCGCTGGGACAGGTAGGTACGACCACAATAAGAGCAGGACGGTACCTTTCATACGTTTCCACAATTCCTCTTCTCAGCTTTTTCTCCGCCCCATAAACCAGCTCCAACTCCATTAAGTTGGTGCATGGGGTATCAGGAAAAAGTGAGTGGACACCGAAAGAGTTCATCTTTCGGAGTCCTCCACACCCTAAAGGACCATGGATCAGAGGGACTGCATCAGAGATAGCATTGACCGCCACGAGGGCGCCGGCATTCTTGGCAGGCTGGCAGGCCATTGCATGCACGATCATGCTTATTGTGCCGTATGCGCCGACCAGGGCTTTAGAAAATTTCGGTTTCTGATTATTACTCATTTATCCTCCTTTCTTTGCTACGCATAGAAAATACTTTTCGTGTTCGGAACTCATCAACTTGCCGATGAAGGTATAAGTCTTTTCCTGTATTTCTGTGTCATAGTAAAGAATCCGACAGCCCAGACCTTCTATGAATTCTTTTACCATCTTCAGGTTTACCAGGGGATTTGATTTTGTCTCCGCCATTAATGCCTTCCATATCTTTTTCGTATCTTTTTTCCCGAACAAAGTGCGTGTAATTATCCGATATATTGAATAGAAAATTTTGCTTTTGAATGACATCTTATGTCCTTCATACTTCTTCTTCCTGTCCACCTCCATGATCACCACCCGGCCACCCGGTCTGACCACCCTGATCATCTCTCTTAATGCCTTTTCAGGGTCTTTCAGAGGCCAGAGGGCAAATTTGCAGTAGGCGCCATCGAAGAAATTGTCGTCAAAGGGCATGGCCTGGCTGTCTCCATGATTAAGATTTACTTTTACATCTGATTCTCCTGATCTCCTTGCAGCCAGATTCAGCATCTCTTTCGAAAAATCCAGCCCATGGACCTCGAATTTTTTAGCCAGCGGAACCGCAAGACACCCTGCTCCACAGCCCACATCCAGAACTTCATGACAGCCGTCCAGGGCATCTTCAAACATCTTGATCAAGACAGACGGTTTTGTCCACACCCTCCTGAAAGGGCTTTTCGGGTCATATTCAAAGGCAATCTGGTCCCATTGATTCATCGTCACCTCCCGGAATGCCGCAGGCATCTGCCCGGCACTGTTTACACATTTTGAATTGCTCTATATGCTCTCCGCAGGCAACACGGGCACGAGAAAGCTCTTCAGGGGTCGGTGGCCTCATATGTGCAAATTTCCCTACTGGAATTAGAGGCGTGATGTTCATGATATTCGCCCCCAATTGTTTATATACCCTGGCTAACTCAGTAAGATGGCCTCCATTGATATCCGGAATAAGCACTGTATTTATCTTTACCACCATACCCCGGGAGACGACTTCTTTCACCCCCTCCTGCTGGCGGTTTATTAATATCTCTGCTGCTTCTATTCCGGTATGTTTCCTTCCATTAACCCTTACATATTCGTAGATCTTTGCCCCAACTTCAGGATCAATCGCATTCACGGTAACTGTAACGGTATTAATGCCTATCCTTTCAAGTAACTCTGCGCATTCATACAGGGCAAGGCCGTTGGTGGCAACACACCTTATCAGATGAGGAAACTCCTCCTTCGCCATTTTTAAAACTTCAAAGGTCTGCCGGTTAGCCAATGGTTCTCCCGGTCCCGCAACAGCCACAACTCTGAGAGGATAATCCCGCTTAACTGCATTCCTCAGCATCTCCATAGCCTCCAATGGAGATAGTATCTTTTCCGTCACACCTGGCCGGTCTTCTACACACCCTAATTTAATCTCACAGTACCGGCACCGGATATTGCACTTCGGGGCCACCGGCAGGTGAATCCTGCCATATTTGAAATGCGCCCTATTGCTGAAACAGGGATGTTTCTCTTTTATTATTTCAATGTTTGTTTTGGCCACCCTCTTTTCCTACAGGCGCAGGGTCAGATACCGCGCTATTTGAAACCTGACCCTGCCTTGCTGTTCTCAATTAAAAGTGGTATGTAATACCAGCTTCAAAATACTGGCCATTTTTGGGATAGTAGCTATTGGCGTACTTGCCGTTTCGCTCTATTTCACCGGCGCTTGAATTTAGTTTACCGGTTGAATTTAAGACCGACTCTATCTTCTTATCGAAGATGTTCTTTCCCAGGACCCAGAAGGACCAGTTTGTTAGCTCATAACGAAGGCCCGTATCAACGGTCGTCTTTCCGCTGTATTCGATTCGATTCAGATAATCCACGTAATAAGGTCCGGCTCCATTGACATCGATATTGAACTTCAGATTTTGAAGGGGATAAAAATCAAGCCCCACCATATACTTGTAATTGGGAACTCTGGGCAGGTCATAGCCGTCAAGGTTGCGGAAGTCCTGGCTTGTCAGGGTTTCCCAGGTATAAACCCGCTCCCTGCCGCTGGTCCATTTCGCCACCATATATGTTCCGGACAGCCTGTAACCAAACCACCGGCAGACCCTTCCGTCCACCGCCAGCTCAACTCCCTTGTGCTCCGAATCTCCGGTGTTTTTAGTCCCGGCGTACTTTTGAGTGGAATCATAGAATAAATCGAATTTGTCCTTGTATTCCATCCAAAAAAGCGTGAGACTAACATTCGCCCATCCTGCCAGGCTTTGCTTGTGACCCAGCTCATATATGAGAGAGCTCTCCGGCTTCAGATTCTCCGGGAGATTTTCCGGATTCATCCTCTCCATGGCATCCTTGTAATAATAAGCAACGGGATACCAGTAGGATTTTCCTGCAGACACATAGGTTGTTGCGCGATCGTTCCAGTGGTAGGCGGGAGCGACAGACCAGGAATACTCGGTGTGGTGTGTATCGGTTCTGTTCCCATTTTTGTTTTTTACATCGTATTCTACGTGGTCCCGCCTGACGCCAGCGTTCAGCTCCCAGTGATCGCCTAACAAAAACCGATTCTGGAAAAATAGACCGTACTTATCCTGATCATAGTCAATATCAGCCTTTCTTTTGCTTGAGGCCTTGCCAACGGGATCATTGTAATAATCTCTACGATCCTCCATAGAGGTTTTTTCCATGCTGAATCCCAGTGTCGGCGTGTATTGAAAGAGACCTTTGCCAAAGTTATAGCCGCCAGACAGATCAAACTTGTATCTTTTCTGATCACGGTCATCATTATAAACACTCTTGGGGGAAGTATATGTATAACGTCCGTAGTGGTAGAATTCATCGACAACGGTCACGGCGGCAAGAGAATTTAAAAATAATTCCCCTCCTCTGTACTTGTAATCTATTGCATAGCTTGAAATCTTCAGATCCTTCTCAGAGTGCATCGTTTTTTCTGCCGTTGGCGATTCGGAAAAATCGGCAGCCCGTCTGTCCGTATTGAGCGCATATAAATTCTTCCCCACAGCAGTATCAAACTCGTTATCAACATAACTGAGATTAATCCCCAGTCTTGCACGATTAGAAAAGTTATATCCTGCCTTCAGACGCGTTGCGCTTCGCCTATCAACATCATGCACATAACCGTCTGTGTCAGTGCGGGATCCGGTAAGGGAAAAGTCCCATTTATCCACACCACCGGACAAGGCTGCAGATTCATTGAATGTTTTCCATGACCCGCCGGATGCCGTGGCATTGAATCTAAGGGGCTGATCCTTTTTGCCCTTTTTGGTGACAATGCTGATCACACCACGCGCTGAATCAGTGCCGAAGGCGGTCGAGCCGGGTGAGCGAAGGACCTCGATACGCTCAATATCCGACACAGGAATCGTTCCGATGTAACTATAGCCGAACAAGCCGATATCCTGCGGTACTCCATCTATCAGTACAAGCGGTCCCCCTGCGGAAGGGCTGAGCGTTCCTCTTATATCAATGTTATAGTATGCTCTACTTGAACTCTTGTCGAAGACGCCCGGGATCCTGACAATGGCATCCCCTATATTTGTTATACCCTGTCCCTCAAGGTCTTTGGCGGTTATCACCGAAATAGATGCCGGGGTATCAAGCACCTTTATGTCGCGTGTCGCCGTCACCACCATCTCTTCCAATTTGGTCGCTTCTTTTCCCTCTTTTTTAGCCTCTTCTTTCTTTTCTTCCTTCTTAACCTCCTCCCCGGTGGTATTTTCTTCAGCCAAACCGAGCAGGGGGAGAGTTAGGAATGAAACCAAAACAAATAACATCATCAGCATCCTAAAAATCTTATACATTTTAAATCTCCTTTCATCGAGGTTTTGGGAATGAGAGGTCTCCTGGCTTAGGACCACCTACTTGCCAACCTTCCCAGAAGAGCAGTTGTCAGTGACCGGTGTTTAGTGGTCAGGAAACAACTGTTCACTCCAGTGGCCGATGTTCAGTGAACAGTGGCAGGTGTTTAGTGATAGTGATAACGGCAGTCTCGCTGTTCGCTGTTCACTGTCCACTGTCCACTGTCCACTGTTCACTAATCACTACTTACCTTATTTTTTCATCACCTCCTTGAATCCGGAATTCGTATCGCCAGCTCCTACCGCCAATATGGATACCCCCACCAGCAGGGTCGCCAGTGCCAACACCCTCCCCCTCCCCTCGTGGGAGGAAGGTCCCTCACTTCAGCTTCCCTTATTTCAAGCTCAATCTACCCGTCAGCTTTTTTCGTGAAATGGGCAACGTCCTCCTTACACCCCTTTTTCTCTTGACTTCCCATCGTGGAAAACATATTATTGAGCCATGAAACTAGTCAAAAATGAGATACAAAAACAAAATTTATCAAAACTTCTTTATGATATTGTTAAAATCATATTCGGCACGGTAATAATCTTTCAAATTCTAAGACCGGAAGAATTCAAAATCTGGGTTTTTATAAGCGGTCTTATTGCCATGATTACCTTTTTCTTCTGCGCTTACCTTTTAGATGGAAAGGAGATAATAAAATGACAGCAGTAGGCATACTTTTCATTGTTCTCAGCATAATAGGCATAGCGGGCATAATTTACATTCTTGTTGACAAAAAACATTTCAAGGACAAGGAAGTCTGAGATTGTTTCTCTGTCTCAACCGGAGACCAATCCTCAAATGGATGCTCATTATCATCGACAATCGAAGGATAACAGGCAGGAGGATTAAGAAACTCACCAAACTCATCGACACAGTGTTCTTTTAAATAATTTCTCGCCTTATGACAGAGATGACATTCATCATAATAGCTATCGGCGGCTTTAAATCCCCGCTCAACGGCAAGCCGTTTCAGTCCCAGGGATCCTTCTCTATGAAGCGTGCTGATGATGGGTCCGGGATTGGTGAAATAACGTTGAAAAATACTGAGCATACTTTCTCTATACAGATTGCCAAGGGGAACCCCGAAACAACCATCCACATAGCCATCCGGGTCAATTAGAACAGCGATAGGTCCCTCAGGATGCAATACACCGAGTACAAAATCCCAGCATTTTCTATCCAGTCTTTTGTTGATATGGAGTTCATGGGGGATAAGAAAACTGCTCCTCCCGTGAGCCGTAGTTACATTTGTCTGAACATAGAATCCTGCATCCCAGATCTTTCTTATAATCTCGTCATTCTCCCTATTGACCGGGCAGTCATAGGTTCTATAACCTAAGTATGTTGACTCAACACATGTGGATGGATCATACCTTCCCGTTTCCATCCCCGTGTTGCCGGCTTTAAGTACATTGAGGACCCTTTCCAGGGGCACCGCCTTCTGATGAAAGGCATCGGCGCTCGTTTGAATACCGGATACCCCAAGCTCGCGAAGTTGTCTCACCCTCTCCTGAGCCAGAGAGAGACTATAAGCCCAACCGGCATTGGTGGAGACAGAAAAGCTCTTGAATCCTAACTTCCTGTACCTTTCGATGCACGAAAGTAGAGTTTCATAATAGTAGAAAGGCTCACCACCTGTAAAATGTATAGTTTTTACATTGTGATGCCCCTCAATACTCTTCAGACAATCCTCAACCATATCCGGATCTATGGGATAGTGGTTATCAGTCCGTGGAAAATAGAAGCAGTGAGCACAATTGCAGTTGCACTTCATGGTAACCAATATGACGATACTTTCCAGATTTTTCAGCAACATGGTAATTTTCCCCTCAGCTTCCTTTTTTCGAAATTAATCGACCAGGATCAGCCCATATAATACATTTTCACTGAAGTCGATTTTCATGAATGAGCTTATTTCGATTCCGACGGCATCCACCGAAGGTCTGACGTTTGTAAAATGCGGGCATCTTTCGCCCGCATCAAACTCACATTCACCACACAGATTGCAGTTGCCTGGGAAAAGGGCAAAAGCAAAAGGATGGCCTTCGGCAAAAAATCCTTTCTCTTTTTCCAATAAATACCTTAGCGCCTCCCTTTTTCCTCCTTCAAAGTCGCTCATGCCTATCTCGAACTTAACGATAATGGCTCTTTGAAAACATCTTATCCAGTCTCGAGTCTCTTTCCAGGAAGGGACATGAGGTGGACAGGAGGGGGTTTTCCCATGCTTCGGGCAGGCCCGGCATTTCCAGACAGGTCTGGGAGACACAACAATTTTCCGGGCTTCAATCTCCTTTTCAAGAATAATTTTCATAATGTGGCCCTTATTATTCACAATCTTTGGATTAGGTAAATAAAAGTTGGGAGACGGCTCAGAGTTTTTACTTCATTGAATTTTCTTAATATCTCTCTTTTAGTTTCCACATCTTTAGCTCGCCTATTTATTAGTGGTGAAAGATAGATAGCCCCTTTGTTGTAAAAGCGATTTAATCTGTTTCTGGTCAACTCAAGTAAAGAAGGTAAATGACCTCGAGGAAGATCATCTGCAAGGAGGAAGTTTGCGGTTACTTCGATCTTTTCATACCTTCTATTTATCTCCAGCATCCTGGCGAAGGCTTCGCCAACCATTTCAACATCAATAGGCTTTTTCAATACAGTCAGGGTTGCTGGATCAGCAGACTCAAGCCCTATGTTTATATAGGTGGAAAAGGGAAGGCAGTTTAACGACTCAAATAGAGCATCTTGTGAATTTATCAAGGAATCAGCACTACCAAAAAGAAACAATTGGGCGCCTCTTAGATTAGAACGTTCAAATTCAAATATTTCATAGGCCTTCGTTGCTGCAAACTCAAGGAGTTCTGGGCCTGCGCAGAGGGCGTCATGCTGTCCTAAAAAAATTGCATTATAGTTGCTAAGATCTCGGGCATAGAACTCTTTTAAGTCTTTAATCTGCCCCATGATATTTTTCCGGGTACGAGGCGCGAAACCCTGTCCTGTCTTCACTCGACAGAAGCCGCAGTTGTATAGACAGCCATCAGCCACAATCAGGGGAATGACATCATAGTCCACATGTCGGGTATCGGGTGGAAGAACGGTCAGCCGCCCCTCGATCAGATTATGTAGTTGCTGGGATCTCAACCTTAGGGCCTCTGGGTGACTTTCGGTGAGAAGGATCAGGAAGTCTCTGAGCCTCTGTGGAATGAAGCTTGAGGTTAGCGCTTTAATTTTTGATAGCAATTCTCGCCAGGCCGTAAATGCAGACCTTACCGCATTATCGTCAAATGGGTTGTCGCCAGTAATGGAGTTGCTTGGATATGAGAGACATGGAAGATAATATTCACCAATGAAATCATAAACACTGCTGTAACTACTACCGACTGAGAAGTATATCCAATCATTGGCCACGGTACGCCTCAGCCATTCTGCCGGATGCGGCCAACCTTGACCTCTCCCCTGAATATACTTTATTTCTCCATTCAGGTTAAATTGAAAGATGTAATCCGGAGTTTTTACCTCTGCAAAACGGCCGTATCGGATTGGATAACTGACCTTGGAGAATTCCTGTGATCCTTCTTTATTAAGGATTATGCTGAGATTATCAAACTGATAGAATTCCATAAGATAATGATAATAATGCCCTTTTGATTATGAACATAATAATTTCGTAACTACTCAGGTTGTCAGGTTCACGGTTCAGGGTTCACGGCTGATTGGCTTGCGCTCTTCATATTTCTCAAGATAGCCAGCAATAGGAATCCACGTCTAACCTTGAACCGTGAACCCCGGAACTTTGAACCTGAATAGTTACCAGACTCTTACTCTTTGTCTTCTCATTGTTTTTTAAACCCATTCTGCTTTCCCAGTGCCTCAACTACTGCTTCATAAACAGCTTTCCCAATTAATTCACCGATGCGGCTGTGGCCTCCTGTGTATGTAACCCTTGGCCCTGTTGTTCCTGATACGACAATAACACTGTCTGTGCCTGTCCCGGTTGCCTGAACAGTTTTCGTATAGCTGCTCGGTACCTTTAAATCCTCAAAGGCCGCTGTCTTTGCCTCGGTTGCTGTTACTATTGCCCTTGCCAGAGCGCCGTCTGTAAGCCGTGCATTTGTGAGTATCAAAATATTTACAGTTCCTTTCGGCTCTTCGCCTTCAATATGCTTGCCTTCATCAACTCCTGTCCTTATGGCATTTGTCTTTGCGCCGGCAGTTACCAGTACAGTAACAATGAAAGGCTTGAATGTCTTTGTTGTTACCGCAAGGTTATCCATATCGGCAGCCGTTGCCATCTGTGCAATGTCTTCGCTCCTTATGCCGAGCCTTTCCGCGTTCCCTTCCTTTATCTTTCTCGAATAAACCTTCCCACCAACTTCATCCTTTGTCTTCATCTCCTGACATACCCTTTTCCAGAGCAATGGATGGGCTGAATGGTTAACAACAGCCATTGCATCAACGAAGCCGTCATTGGTAGATAGAACGCGCCTTCTTTGGGACATAAGGGGGGCAATGTCCCCCTTATGGAATCCCTCTTTTTCATAAAATTGGACTATAAGGCTTTTTTCCCATAATCCATCCCGTTCTGCCTTGATTACAGATGCCTTTGCACTGAGGTCTTGAGGCAGAGGGATACTCTCCCCTGCCATGACAAATGATGGAATCAATAGAAAAATTAAAATCCATAAAACTCGTTTCTTCATTTATATCCTCCAGTTGTTTAAAACACCCACTTAAGCCCTGCTACAAATGTCCTCCCCGGCATCGGATAGCTCAGAACATATTCTCCCTATTTATCTCATTTTTTCATCACCTCCTTGAATCCGGAATTCGTATCGCCAGCTGCTTTGCCAGCTCCTACCACCAATATGGATACCCCCACCAATATGGATACCGGCAAGGGTAGGATGGATACTCGTGGTAAACCTTTATGGTCTCAGGTCTTATCTCCCAGAGGTGGATCTTTTTTGCCTTGAGGAAGGGGTAGATATATTCAATCTCACCTAAGGGTAGGGTCTCTACACCCTGAACCTCTCCAGCCACAGTAATCTCCCTTCCCTCCCGATAGATGGCCACATCTAAGTAACCCGGGTTCAATACTAAGAATCTCCCTTCGGAGGCATCTACTTCTTTAGGCCTATCACTTCTATCCAGGGGCAGTTGCAAGACCTCAATCAGAGTTCCTTCCTTTTTATTAACCGACCTCAAAATCTCTCCGCCCCAAAGCGCTATCTTCCCTTTATACGCTTCAGGGTTCTTAACGACCTGACTCAGCCCAATTGCCCTATCTGCACCCATATCTCTCAGGTCGTGTGGCTTGGTAATGGTTGCGCAACCTGAAAAACCTATTGTGGATAAGAGGAACAAAACAAAGATCATTTTTCGCATAATACGTCTCCTTCCTTTTTCATGTCTCACGACCTTACCGGTTATCCTCCATAAACTTGGACAACACCTGGTTGAATTTATCCGCTTTAGAGGGTATGACATGTACCCCCTTTAACTCTTTCTCTTGACAACATGTACAAAACAAGGTACATTTATCCAAACTTGTACACCACAAAAAGGGGGTTCCAATGAAACAGCCATTAATAAAACTTAGCATGAGCGAGGCTCGCTCCAAACTGACCCGGTTGCACAACCTGCTTGAGCCTGGCCAGATTTTGCAAATTAGCAAGAGAGGCAAACCGTATGCCCGCATCGAATTAGTGGGGGACACTGACCGTTTCGAGTCTGTCTTAAAATCTATTGATGCCCTGCCGGAGCCGGGAGAAAAATTACAGCCGGTTGCCGAAAACTACAAATCTCTC
>Ga0066637_10000713_pt1 | contig 20615 bp, 25 predicted proteins | sample CryGeyCG2014_020_FD_62737 | JGI IMG/M metagenome (GOLD analysis project Ga0066637, IMG submission 62737) | Groundwater microbial communities from aquifer - Crystal Geyser CG08_land_8/20/14_0.20 | ecosystem: Environmental > Aquatic > Deep subsurface > Groundwater | place: USA: Utah: Grand County...
AGCCTGCTGACTGCGCGGCTGCCAGACCGACAAACACCAGCAGCATTAAGAAAATTACATTGTATTTCAATCCCCTCATCTAATGCACCTCGTTGAATTGCACCAAGCTGATTAATTAGAGGTTAATAAACTTTTTAAAGATAGCCGCCAGTAGGACCATAGAAAAATACTAAAGTTAGCACTGAGAGTTGAAAAAAGAATGAAAAAGGAGAGGATTGCGTGTCGTTCCTATTCTCAGCACGTGGTTGCGAATGTTGTACCGCCAGTGCCCCAAACCAGCTTTAGTAGCCATGGTGCGATGACTGCAATCAATACGGCAATCACTGCGCCGGTGAGCATGGCTGTTGCCCAGACGCTTGCCCTTGCGCGGGTCTCGGCACCCATGAACTGGCCGGCTGCATACAAAACGCCTGCCGCGATTATCATCAGAAGCGCAACGGTCGGAAGCAGAGTACTCACAAGCTTACACAAATTGCCAATTGCTGACATCAGGCCGGCTGAGCCTGTGGCCTGCGCGGCTGCCAAGCCGACAAACACCAGCAGCATTACGAAAATCACATTGAATTTCAATCCCCTCATCTAATGCACCTCTTTAAGTTTGAATCATATCTGATTAATTGAAAGTTGATAAACTTTTTAAAGATAGTGGACTGTAGAGATGGTTGCGAAACCAAGCTAACACAGTGAGGCGTTTCTTCTTGCAAGGATGGCATATTTCGCATCTGTAAGGTTCAGTAGGCCTTCCATTATGCAGTAATCTGCAGACAATTCGGGGTAGAAGCTGCTCTGGTTTTTTTCTATGGCAAGCCAATCAAATGCCACGGGCGGCTGGTGAGCAGAAATTATCCTCTTGTCCAGGCTGAAGAACATATCCGCCAGTTTGGCATCGCTGCCTGGCTCGAAATGGTAAACTGCTGATTTGATTTCCCCGGTTGAATAATTCACGCGCTCGCTGCCCCAGACAAATGAGAAGGTGCCATAGTCGGGATGGGATGAGTTTGCGAATTTGTAAAATAAAATCTGGGATGAGTATTGGGAGATAGCAAGGACATTGCCCTTATCCTGGAGGAAGTAGCCGATAGTGCGTTCATCCATAGCATAACTCGTGGTGCCAAGGAAAACCGAGATGATGAAGAACACTATGCCAATGGTGACGCACATGGCAAGAAGCAATTTGGCAAGGAAGTCATCGGATAGGGGAATGCTGGCCAGCTCGCGCCCGGCCAATATGCAGTAGGCAGGGGCAACTGGCAGAAGATACCAGAACTGCCCGTAGGAGCCCATGAGCAAAAACACAGTCAGCAGGAGCCAGGCGATCAGCAGCAGGTCGGATGGTTCGCCCAAGCGCAATGAGCGCAGGCCAAGGGCGGAAATCCCAAGCCATGGCAGGAACATCATTATTGACAAGAGGAAATTCATGGCTAAGGCCGCCTCCGGCAGGTTGAAATACGCAGTGGAATAAATCTTCGTTCTCAGGAAGAAATCAAAGTAATAGGATTTCATGATTAGGGCAATGCCGTAATTGCCGCTGTCGAGATAAAAAATCAGCGCGTTGAGGCAGGCTGCTGCAAGCACGAAAAACACGGAAATCATGTATTCCCTGGTGAAAATGATGTGCTTGTCCTTTCGGGCATAGTAAATTGTGGCCAGGAGAATTGGGAGAAGCGCAAGAAATGTTTTTGAAAGGAACACAAGGGCCGCTGCCAGCCCGGCAAGGTAGAAAAAACGCCTGTCAACGCCACCCTTGAGGTAAAAATAAAGGGAAACGAGGATGAAAAAATTTGCCGGAACGTCTGTCATCACCATTGAGGCATAGGTCAGGAAAACCGGCAGCGATGCATAAACCAGGGCGCTGAACCAGGCAATCCGCTCATTGCCAGTGAGCTGCAGGGCCAGCTTGTAGAGGACAATGACAGAAAGCGCGCTTAAAACAATGGATGGGAGGCGGTAGAGATACTCGACTGGGATTGGCAGGCTGGATAGCATTGCTGAAACAGGCGAGTAGAGATAGAACATTAGCACGGGTTTCCAGGCAACAACCTTTCCGAGGTAATGGGGCGCCCAGGTGAAGTTCAGGAACATTTCATGGATTGACTGGGCGTAGAGCGCCTCGTCCCTGATGAACGGCGAGGGGTTGAGGAGCATTAGGGCGAATACAAGAAATGATAGAAGAGCCAAGCAGGCATTGCGGGAAATTTGCATAGTTTGTTGGAGGTAGGGATTAATTAATATTTTGCGCCAATGCACTCATTGCGGGGAATCAAAAACTAGTTTGACGCATTGTATATTTGATATATGCTCACTTCATTGTCAGTATAGATTGGCTGGCCGAAAAGGGTTGATAATAGCTGGCTGCATTCAGATGCCTCTTTAGCATATTCCGGTCTATAGGCATTATCTAGGCTGTATCTTCCTAAATTAACCTCTTGGTTGGAATAATTTGGAAAAATCGCATATTTGATTTTGTAATTTGGGAAAATCCCCTTGCCATATTCAAGGGTGGTTGGCTTGCAAAGTTGGAAAGAAGAGGAATTCCCTGAATCCGTGATGCCAGCCAGTTGAGAGATTGCTGGGTTTGCATTGATGAATTGGTAGGTATTGTTTGTGGACCTGGAGAGGTATCCCCCGACCATGGGAAGGCCGTGCGCTGTCTGGTAATAGAGTTGCTTTATGCCAATCATTGCATCAATCATGCCAGTTGGCACAGCAAGGACAGCGCTTCCACGTTCATTTGCCAGAGCTTGAAAAATTTGCGGCATCGCCATGCTGGAGAACTGCAGCGTAGCTGGGTAATATTCAATCAGGATAAGGAGCAAGAATAGCAGAAGCGCACCCCATCTGCTGTCCTGAAATTTCAATGTTTTAAGCACCAACGCGCAAACAGCCGCCAGGGAGAGCATCATCAATAGGGCAAACCTGCTCGGCACGCGGATTATTGAATAGAATGGGATGAGCAATTCCAGTATCAGGTTGGGCAATGGAACCGGGAATGGGATATTTGCAATGATGAGGATTCCGCCAAGGGAGAGGATTGCAAACGCCGATGCAAACATTAGCCAGAATCTTGCATCTTTGCCTCCGCTCCGCCAGGCAAAATACGCCAGAAGCAGCACGGAATAGCCTGGGAACACAACCTGCTCCATGATGTTTACAGGGACGCTGATGTAAGCATATATTGGACGGACAGCATCTCCGAAAATTGGGCTGTAATAGCTTGGGAGGATAAATGCCAACAGATCTGCTGAATACACAACTTGGCCGCCGAAGCCAACGGGTAGACCAGCCGGTGTGCTTTGGAAGAAATATAGGGCGGTATACGCAATGAATGGGCCTGCTAGGATTGTGAATACCAATAGGGAAATTGTTATGTACCCAAGAACTGGCTTCACTTCTGGATTCTTGAGAGCTGAATTCAAGGCGAATGAAAATAACAGGATTGGAACAATGTAGATAAGATAGGATAACCAGGGGACTGTATAGACAATATAATAAACGATGAACACACACCCGAGAAAGAAATAAGCAGCACACAGACAAACGAGCGCCTGCACCCACAGGGGAGCGGATTTGTCGATGGGCAGAGTGCGCCAGAGGAACTTTTGCAGCTCGCCAGTTTCAACCCATAGCTTGTAAGCCATAAACAATAGGAAAAAAATGCTCGTGAGCGCAAAATACTGCAATTCCGTATAAGCGAGAAATGCCATGCTTAGCCCGAGCAAACCCGCATCACGGGGATTTGGCCGTTCAAAGAGCTTGAGCAGAAACAATATGGATAGTGGGATGAATGGGGTTGGAAGAAGATTCAGGTGACCTGCCATTATCTTGCCAACCACATAAGGGTTAAACGCGTAAACCACGCCGCCGAGCATGGATGCCCAATCATCTTTGGATATATGCCGTATTAACAGGAATGCAGCATAGGCTCCCAGGATTATTTCAAATAATAGAATCAAATTAAACGCGGCTGGCAAGCCAAACGCTGATTGCAAGGGGATTGAAATGATTGCATTAAGGGGCGTGGCCGTGATTGCAGCGAGGTTTGCACCGAGTGGATAAAACATATGAGTTGTGAAAAGCGGGTTCAGGCTGTGGGATAGCGCATATTTGAACCACCAGAAGTCCCAGACAAAAAGCCAGACATCGCAGCAACCGGGAATCATATCTGCCAGGTGGAGAACCAGGGGGTAGGTAAAAATAATTGCCATGGAACTGTACGAAATGAGTGCTAATAGATGTATGTGAAAATTCCGCCAGAGTTGTCTAATTAAGTGTGACATGAGAATACCATTTATTGTAGTTATTGCAGCCGATTAAATTTTTTCTGCCAGGAATGCCAGATTCATCCGCAGGGCAGCCTTTTCAAGAGATATGGACAGACCAGACGAGGTGATTAATGACCGCAGGCTAGTGGGTGAAAATCTGTTGATGTGACCGCACTTTCTCTTATAATATTCTTTACCCAGGAGGCTGCCGTGGAGAAAGCACTGCGCCTCAAATAAATACCGCCATGCACTAAGGGGAGTATCGTATGGCACTGTGAGGATAAGCCGCCCTGATTTTCTAAGCGTGCTGCTGATTTTTTCCAATAAGTTACCTGGCTTGCGGACATGTTCCAGCACTTCGGAACATACAGCTATGTCGAAATTATTTCCTGGCAATTGGTGGATTTCGAAATCACCAACCACAGCCGATGTTAAATAGCCGTTGCGCTTGCCGAAATCAAGCAGTTTTTCATTCATATCAATGCCTGTGACAGGTAAGCGGTCCCTGTTCCAGAGCGCTGCGCCGCAGCCTATATCTATGATTTTATATCCTGGCTTGTAGCATTCTGCAACCCATGTTCTCACTAAGGAATAACGACAATTATGATACCACGAGGAGATGGGATTGCAGGAATGCGCGGCATCGTAGTAGAATGTTTCAGGGATAGAAGTATAGCAGTCTCTAAGCGCCTCATCCATGAAGGAATTATGCATCGGAATAGATTATAAATCAATTATTCACATTTTCCTTACAATGACTACTGCATTTTGGAATAAATCCCTGGTTGATAGATACACCACGCAATTTTTGAACCCTGCTTTTTCTGCAAATGCGCTTATTTGCCCCTTGACCCAATAGAACACATAACCTTTGGGGAACATCGTTTTTTTCGAGCCGGATATTGCGTGTAATGTATCATATACCAGTGCTGCATTTGTTATTGGACCGAACCAGGTGGGCCAAAAGAAAACCGCCACGCCATTTTGCTTCAGCACCCTGTAAATCTCTCGCAGCACAGGCACGAGCTCATCTGCCTTGAAATGCTCCATCACACCTATGTTCCAGGCACCATCAAAGCTTTCATCATCAAAAGGAAGCGCGCCTATGTCACCCGATACCAACTCTGAATAGAAACCTGACTTCTGTGCCCTACTAAGCGCATTTTGCGATAAATCCAGGCCGACAAAGACCCTATCCCGTTCGGGGATTTGCAGAGAGGATTCGCCTGAGCCGCAGCCGAGCTCGATGAATTTTCCTGCAGGCGGAAAATAGGCATCACAATATTTGGCAACCAATTTGCCGACCACATGCGAGCGGTAAAATGACGCAAATGGCGGGTCCTTATCCTCAGCTTGCCAATAGGAATCCCAATTTGTATCAGTCATGCCAACGCCTTCAAAAAACACAGGATATGCCCTATCCCAATCTTTGAGTTCCCTGTTGTCCTGCTTCCGAAAGTATATGGAACTTCGGCTATTTTTATTTTTGTTTTTTGTTCTGTGGGGAAAAATTTCAACAGCTCGAACAAAACCTTGTAGCCTTCGCCAACGAACCTGTTTTTATTTTTGGCAATGATTTGTTTCGCAAGCGCTGTGCGCATGCCAAAGAAACCGGACATTATGTCATTACATTGCGGCGCGCCTGTGAGTCTGAGGCGTAATTTGCCGAGGAGGGTTGCGCCTGCGGAAATCGCCTGCCTGTGGAAGCCCCAGTTTTCAACTTTAGACCTGCAGGCAACAACAATATCATTTCCCTCGTTGAGCTTTGTGCATATTTCCGCGATTTTTTCAATGGGATGTTGAAAATCTGCATCCATCACAATGAAAAAGTCGGTTTCCACTTGCTCGATTGCATCAAGCACGCTGGCTGTGAGCCCGTGAACGTTTATACTTTCTTTTCTCCCGAAGGTCTTTTCTTTTGTAAAGAAAAGAGGCTCGCGGTCAAGGAAGAAAATGTTTGGGTGGGATTTGCTTTTTTCGGTTGCTATTTGTTTTGTGCCATCAGTGGAGCCATCGTCTGAGACAATTATGCGCACACCAGGATAGACTGCAGGAAGCGTATCGAGTAAAGCGCTGATATTTTCCTTTTCGTTTATGGTTGGGATGATAATGGTAAAATTTGTGTAGTCCATTAGTTCACCTTTCACGTCTACATAATCAACCAATTCCTGCTTCAGCCTGCATAACAGATTCAAGCACGATACCTGCAACTGCGCCAAAATCAGGGACCGTGCCAAACAAAATTGGCGACAGCTCGCTATCCCATGCCCCTTTCATGACCATGACCTTTGCCCTGAACAATTCTTTGGAGAATGTTTCCTTGTAGTAATGCATTTTGCGTGCAATAAGTCCTTGCTGCGGCAAGTGCCCTCTCCTGATAAGGAAATGCAAATCATATAAATCCCTTGCATAATTCCTTTTCATGATTGCCCTTACCTTCTCAGCCGCTATTTCAACAGGATCCAGTGATTGCATGGTGAATGGCAATATGTCCGGGTAATCAGGGGCGTATGTCGACACAACCGGCTTTTGCAGGACATCTGCGCGCAGGCTTATCTCAACCCGCACTGAACATATGCTTGCAGGGGTGGAGTAAAGCGGGCCTTTTGCATTTACCGTAATGGCTTCCCCGGCCATTGGCTTTTTTTCTGAAACAACCGCCTCTATCCCGATGGCCGAAAGCCCGTCAGCGATGGCTCGCTTTGCATTTTGCCAACTGACTTTTTGAATCGCAGTGAAATCCAAATCTTCTGAAAACCGGTCTAGTCCATGCAGCAGGAAAAGCGCAGTGCCCCCTTTGAAAACCAATGATTCCCCAACGGTTCTGTAAAGTATGGCAAGGATGGCGCACTGCAGATACCGCTTTTCCTCCTGGTGCGGCTTAAGACCGCGGAGTTTCGCAAAATTTTTGATTTCCTCATGGGAACGCATGAAATCACCGTTGTTATTTGGCTGAACCCACCATTTTCGGTTTTTTCCTGGCTAGGTTTATTATATTTGATATTCGTTTTAATGTCGCAACATTCATTCTGCGCGCATACGCTATCAGCTTTTTTTTGTTGCACGAACCGATTGACTCATAGGCATGGGCAAGAGCTGTGATGTTTGGCCTGTATGCGATATCAACAATCGCTTTTTCAGGCTCTGCAACTGCCATTGAGCCATTGCCAATCCGGACTCTCCTGAACCCGAATATTTTTGATGGTGGAAACCGCACCCACTTTACGCCGCTTAGCGGTGATTGCTTCCTGGGCACTACAACATATACATTAGAGGGCATTTGGGTTGACAAATGGTGGAAATTCAGGGCAGATATGAACGAGATATACGAGCCGTTTGCAATATTCGTGCAAATTAGGAAAATATCATCCGTGGTTGAATAAACACCCTTTTTGACGCCAATGAGAAGGCCGGATTTTACCATCCTGTGCGCATAGACCTTTGCAGCAACCCTGTTTTTGCCAATGATTGTTGCTATTTCAGAGGTGGTCCAAAGCGGCTTGGAATTGAGTATTTTTGAATAGGCATATAGTTGCATGCAATTATTTAACAGCAAACGTTTAAAAAGCTTCCAGATAGTTAACAAAGTTGTTAACCATCTTACACTTATACTTTCTCTCTTTCCGAGGGTTCTCTCTTTTGTAAAGAGAGAAGGCTCTTCCTCTCTTCAATAACCAGTTCCTGCTTCAGCCTGACTGATTTGTTCCGCTCGATGTGGCGGTCGATGTTCACATTCGCGCCTATCCAGCAGTTGTCCCCGATTACCTTGCCGGGCATGACGCTGGATAGCACGCCGGTCTTGGTGTTGTCCCCTAGGATGGCGCCCAATTTATTGCGCTTCGTATCAATCACGACATCATTCGCAAGCGAGGTGATGCTGCCCTCGTCAAAGCGGTAATTGGCTATCTGGGTGCCTGCCCCGAAGTTGCAGTTGGCGCCTATGATGCTGTCGCCGATGTAGGACAGGTGCTTGGCATTCACATTGTCGAATATGATGCTGTTCTTGACCGTGGTGGAATCGCCGATTAAGCAGTCATTGCCTATGCTCGAAACACCCTTGATGTAGGAATGGGGACCTATTTCGGAATTTTTCCCAAGGTAGAGCGGGCCTTCCACATAGCTGGCAAAGATGCGCGCGCCCTCCTCCATATACACAGGGCCCTTGATGGTGCTGTCCTCGATTATGCCGCGCTTCCCGGGCAATTGGGAGAGCAGGAATTCGTTTGCATTGAACAGCTGCCAGGGCATGCCCATGTCCAGCCAGTATTCATCCTCCAGCACCACAGCCTTGACATCAGCCATTGAGAAGAGGTCGGTTACCTCATACTCCTTTCTTTTTGAGAGCCGGATTTGGGAAAGCAATCTGAAGATTTCAGGCCCGAATGCATAGATTGAGCAGTTGACAAGGTTGCTCCTGGAGGATTTGCTCTTTTCCTCAAACCCCTTTACGATGCCGCCCTCAATCACTGCGGTGCCGTATTGCTCTTCAGCGGCCCCGAGCTGCTTGAAGCAGGCGGCTGCCTGTCCTTCAAACCCGCTCATCAGCCTGGAGATGGCATTTGAATCAGTGATGATGTCGCCAGCCATGCCGATGAACGGCTCGTCAATGTATTTCTCGGCTTCCAGAAATGCGGCGGCGGTGCCGTAATTATCGCCCTGCTCAATGAATTGAATCTTCACGCCGAGCTCTGACTGGACCGCCGGGGTGAAATAATCGGTGATTGTCTTTGATTGGTATTTCACCACTGCTATGATTTCGCCGATGCCGGCATCTGCCAGCGAGTTGATGACATGGTAGAGAATAGGTTTGCCTGCAAGCTGTATCATGCACTTTGGGCGCGTGTAGGTGAGGGGCCTGAGGCGCTTGCCCTCGCCGGCTGAAAGAACTACTGCTTTTTTTATGGACATGGAAAGACATCCTCCAATAAGTCCAGGGTTTAAAGTTTAAGGTCTAACGACAGAATGTTTTAGACTTTGAACCTTGAACTCTAGACATTTAGACCTTAGGACATCAAGACCTTAAGACCTTTTGACTAGCGCGACCCCGTTGAACCTTTGTGGAGCGCTATATGTTGAGCATTATTCAATATTTAAGTTGTATTGTTCAGATGCGGCAAAATGAACGCATGCAAACAGACATCGTGAAAACGCAGATTACTGCCTGCTTCGCAGACGGATGAATGTGCCAGCGTTTTCACGAGAATTCGCAAGCTTGCTTGCGAGATTTTCGCTTGATAGCAAAAATCTCAAGGGCTGTTGTCCTTGAATTCTCGTGAAGTTGGCGCTTGGCATTCATCCCCGCCCGAAGGGCGGGGTATTCTGCCAACTTCACAATAACCCTCCCCTGCGGGTCGGTGGACTCTTCGTAAATCTGATACAACGAAGGAATTGCTGGAACTTGGCTAGTGTTTGACAGCATTCAGGAAATTCCTCAAAACGCGGAACCCGGTTTCGCCGCTTTTTTCTGGGTGGAACTGGGTGGCGAAAATGTTCCCTTTTTCAATCACTGAGACGAACTTGCCACCGTAGTCAGTTAATGCGGCTGCGGCGGGGCTCTTTTTCACCACATAGGAGTGGACGAAATAGAAATAATCGGTTTCTTTTATGCCATCAAGCAAACAAGACCCGAAACCCGAAACCCGAAACAATAACGTGTTCCACCCCATTTGTGGGACGTTCAGGTTTCCGTTTGGCTTCATCAGTTCAACCGTTCCCTTCAACAAGCCCAATCCTTTTTCCTTGCTCTCTTCGCTTTTTTCAAAAAGCAGTTGCAGCCCCAAGCATATTCCAAGGAAGGGCTTTCCTGTGCTTATTATATCAACCAATTCAGCCTGTGCTTTGATGCTTTTTATGTTCGCAAATGTGCCCTGGCCGGGCAGCACAAGTGCATCGGAATTTTTCCAACCGGCCGGATTTTTTGTGACGGTTGCCTCACAGCCTAGTTTGGCAAATGCCTTTTCTATGCTGCGGAGGTTGCCTGCGTTGTAGTCTATTATGGAGATTTTCATGGAACCATATTTGTATTTAAATAAACGATGTTAATATATTGGTTGGTGATTTGGATAGGTGTGTTAAAAGAAAGGGCGCCGGAAAAAGGAGCGGGACAGACAGTAAATACGGCACTGGTAGGTATAACACGGGACCTCAAATATGCTAGAGGGGCATTGGACGCATTTAGAAGCCCCATACAAGATCCATTCAAGACTAAATCCGCTTTATGGAATATTGTTATGGATCAGTTAAATTCCGCTGTGCCAAAATTGAAGGCAGTGAATGCACAGCTTTCCGGAGCCACAACCCCTATCCCTATCGATGCTAAAACTTTACAGGATCTTAACGCATGCTATGATAAATTGAAATCGCAAACACCAAAAAAGAATAATACTAATACGTTTGATATGAAGTTAAAAGATTTGGATACCGCTATGGCTAAAGTTAGAGGATATGCAGCAAAAAGTCAGCCGGTGGCAACGCAAGCAGGAAATGGGACTGACTTCTTTACGAATAGACCGAAACGCGCTGAACTGCCCGGGGTTCAGAAAACAGTCAGTGGCGGCACCTTACAACAACCACCTGAGACACGAACTTTTACGCTCACAGACAAGGACGTTCGGTTTCTCGATAGAGAAATAACGAGGATTTGGAAACTACTTCGCATAAAATCACATGGGGGTGACCCTGAAAACTTGAAGCCGGTTAATGTGGAGCTTGATATGCTTATTGCGAGGGTAACCGAGCAAACTAATAGTTTGAATAATGCTAGCACTAAGGGTGTGGGTGGCTTTGCTTGGCGGGATGTTCTTTGGCTTAGTGGGAGAATAAAAGAGTATAGAGAGAATGGTGGATATGAGCGGGATAAGTTAGATAAGCCCACTCGGGATAAAATAGAGACGCTGGATAATGCCTTAGATGGTCTTGTGACTGCAACACGTGGTGGGACACTAGTATCGCCTAAGCCTGGATAATGCCTGTTATGACTAGAAAATAATAATGCAACACTTAAAATTAGTGAATTGAACCGTGCAAACAGGTGATTTGAATGGAAGTAAGGCAAGCCACTCCAAATGATATGAAAGACATAGCGATAGAAAAAGCTAGACAGGCTGGATTAGTAGCTGGACCCACCGTTGATAGGATTAAACAGTTAGGGAACTTAGTAACTCGAGTTCGCCCGGCCTTATTTGATGGCGAGAATTTTGTTAGTACTGAACTGACTCGCAGTGGACCTAAAGAAACACTCACACCGCCAGCAGAAGCAGTAAATTTAATTTCAAAAGCTCTAACTAATGTAACAAACGAATATCAGAAATTGCGTATACGAGCTGGCCCAGTTCCCGGAGTGCTCCCCGCTGCCCAAGAGGCGGTTCGCAAGGAGCTGGCACCTATTCTCAAGACGTTGGGTGATAATCTGAATAAATTACAATCTAAAGGGATGGATGCTGGGATTGTCACACTCATTCAAGAACAACTAAAAAACCTAAAGGAGTTAACAGGAATAAGTACCCCATTTCTCAAATAACCAGAAAAAAGTAAATTTTACCTGGGCTCACTTGACAATCCGCTCAATGTCCACAAGGAGGATGTCCCTTGCACCTGCGCGCTTTAATCTTGCAATGAGGTGGTTGAGCCCCGTATCCTCAACCACCGAGTGCACTGCATAGTCGCCGCTTGCCAGCTTGAGGAGGGTGGGGCTTTTCATGCTCGGCAAAACCCTGAGCACGATTTCCAGCCTGTCGGCACCCACATTCAGCATGAGGTATTTGCGCCTGGAGGCAAGCATTATGCCGTCAATGCCCAATTGAAGGATTTCGATTTCCTCTTTTTTCCTGAGCATGCTTGCCTTGTTGGCAATGAGGCAGGCGGATGATTCAAAGATGGTGTCCACCTCATACATGTCATTCATTAAAAGGGTGGTTCCTGTGCTTACCTGGTCAACTATGGCATCTGCAATGCCGAGCGAGGGCATGGCTTCGCAGGCGCCAGCCACCAGGAGCAATTTTATGTTCACCTTCTTGCCTGAGAAATATTTCTTTGCGATGTTCGGGAGCTTGGTGGCGATGGTTTTGCCCTCCAGCTCCCTGGGAAGGAGCTTGCGCTTGGCTGCCAGCACCACTCGGCAGTAGCCGAATGAGAGGTTTGAAATGATTATGACGTTCGCGCCGGTCTCCTCAACGAGGTCGGAGCCGGTTATGCCTAAATCACAGGCGCCCCTCTCAACTATCTTTGGGATGTCTTCAGTGCGCAGGAAAAGGAACATGTAATGGCCGTCGCTGGAGAGAGCGACGAGCTTGCGCTCCTCAACCTCGCTGATGTCAATGCCGGCCTGGCTCATGAGCTTGAGTGCCGGCTCGCAGAGCCTGCCTTTGTTTGGTAACGCGATTTTCAGCATGGGAATCACACATTTGATGTTTTGCCTGTTGATAGAGATTGGAGAAAACGGGGTTTTTAAATATGCCCTGTATGCCCCATTTCCCTGATTGGCGCACGATTGACGGCAATTATAAGTGTGGTTGGATGGATATGCTGAACTCAGAGAACACTAGGAAGTAGCGGGGTGGGACACAGTTTCCGAATCCCGGCATGCGTGATTTTGCCAACCAACAGCTATTTGATTCGATGAGAAAACTGCTTTTGGATGAAATGCACGGATTGAATCAGGAGGTTAGCCGCCTGGAACAGTTGATGACAGAAAACTGTAGGGAGGGCACAGCGATCATATTGGGATTTGTGAATGCTGACGCAGCTGGGAACCCCAAATTAGGCGAGAATGATGCTGAGCAGATGCACCGTGCAATTTCCGGCAGGATTTCTACAGACAACACAAGCATTGAATCCCTTGAAAACCAGATAAGAAGGTGTTGGCTGGATGGGGCATGTTGGGGGAGGAATTTATAACTAACCTGGCTGCCGAGGAATTATTAGACGTGCCGGCAGCTGATTCTGCTCAAGATGCAATAAGGAATTTTCTCCAGATGGTTGGGGGATCAAAAGCGCATTTTCAGCTGGTGTTGCAGGAATTGAAAGCCAGAATACCTGACGAACATGCGGCCCTCCTAAAGATAATGCAAATCAGCGATCAGATAGAATTGATTGCAGCAGGGATGGGGTATTTTACACAAAAGATAGCCAAGAGGGAGAGTGGGAGGAGATGTATTGGTAATTCGGATAACGCAGCTTCTGGGAAGGCAATCGTTCGTTTGGCAAATCCGTTTTTAACGTGAAACGTGAATATTACACAGCCCAACCTTTTTTATTGCATTATCTCTGCCGTGAACTACCACCCGATAAATCGGGTAGGGATTAGTGCCCTATGATTGTTCTAAATCAGTCACGATGAACTCCAGCTTGCCCGTGGAGTCGTTATGAGAGACAAAGATGGACTGGTCAGGAACCCCAAACACGGATTTGAGAGTGATTAGTTTGAACAGCTCAAACTGTGTGCCGGATACGCTATGAGCATATTGTGTGCTCAATTCCCCAGCCCTGCCGCTTTTAACTGCATCAAGCGTTCGACCAGTTGTCAGTTCCATGAGAAGGGCATCTTCAGATGCAACATAGGGGACAACGAACCGGACAACGGCAACCTCATTCTCAATAGGGGTGAATTTGGAATATTGGGCAGCCTGGGCAGTGCCATATTCACGCGAATCACCGGGGGACAGCTCATCTTGGCGCCTGTATTCTTTCAGCGCAAGTTTACTTCCATCAGGAAACTCAATTGTAAAAGATAGATGCACATCCACAAATACAGAATAGTATATTATGCCACAGATAACTTAAATACCTTTATTAAAATCAGGCGAGTTAATAGAAAAGGGTGGTTCAGATGGGAGATGAGGAGATAAAAATCGAAGTGGTGGAAAGCAGTGGGGGTGGGCTTACTGGCGAGCGAAACAGGCCTGATTTCCGCGTGATGCAGCCTGACACGGACAGGGACGGAAACAAAATCCTGACCGAGGTCGGCGCCATGTGGCAGCGCACGAGCAAGAATGGCAACTCTTTTTATTCGCTGAATATAGGCAAATTGAGATTACTGGTATTTCCGAATACAAATAAATAAAATAGCCACATCCCACACAACCAAGACCTGAAGACCTATCGCTGGCAGTAGCCGGCGAGCTATGCGCGAAGCGCATTCAATCGCTGGCAGTGGCCGGCGAGCTATGCACGAAGCGCATTCAATCGCTGGCAGTGGCCGGCGAGCTATGCGCGAAGCGCATTCAAGCAAAGGTATAAGTGAAGACCTGAAGACTAGAAGACAGTGCCGCTGCTGCGGCACGGAAGACCGTGCGCGTAGAGCGCACGCAAGACAGCGCAGCAGCGCGGAAGACTCGAAGACCGCTATGGTTGGCCAGTGGGAGGGGTTGCAAGGGGAACCACAATGAGACGCGAGGTCTTCGGACAACCGTCCGATACAGACCGAAGCGAATCTTGGGGTTCACCTGGTTGACCGGCGGACACCGGGGGAAACACATTTAAGCTGCCTGGCGGCACATCATCTCCTGGTGATGCAAATGAATACAAAACCCGGGTATAACGTGCTCCAATCGTTTGTTGACAAGGAAGGGAACCGGCAGCTCAAGCGGGTGGGCGCCATGTGGAACAACACGGGCAGGAACGGCAAGCCTTATTACAACCTGAAGATTGGCGAGCTGAGCCTGCTGGTATTTGAAAATACCGACCCGGATGGAGCAGGCACGACAACCAAGGAAGGGAGTATTGAGATGGATGTTGAGCAATAATGGTCTAGAGTCCTGGGTCTAGGGTCTGGAAACCCTAAAGGTCTAGAGTCTAGGGTTCAGAGTCTAGATATCCGAGACCCATGACTGAAGACCCGAGACTGAAGACCCGAGACGGGTTAGGGGGCGATGATTATGGCAGTGGTTGCACAGAAAGAGGAAGTTTATGAGAATGGCGTTTCGCCAGTAAGCACAGATGATTTTCTTGAGGAATTGCCCGGGGTTGGCCCGGCAACCGCCGAAAAATTGAAAAGGGCAGGCTACAACGACCTTACAAAAATCGCCGCCAGCTCGCCCCATGAGCTGTCAGAGGTTGCCGAAATCAGCGTGGATACTGCCAAGAAGGTTATTGGGAAGGCGCGCGACATGCTGGAGATGGGTTTTGAGGGGGCAGACAAGGTACTTGAGAGGAGGAAATCAATCGGCAGGATAACCACGGGCTCCAAGAAGCTGGATGCGCTCATAGGCGGCGGCGTGGAGACAATGTCCATCACAGAGGCATTTGGGAAATTCGGAAGCGGGAAATGTGTTTCTGCCGACACACCTGTGCTTTTCTTTGACTCTGGAGGCGCGCATCTTGCGCCAATTGAAAATATTTATGGACGCCCACCTGCTGAGACAAAATTTGAGGATGGGCTGTTGGCAACACCAACCCATGAACTTTATGTATTGGGCATGGCCAACAGCGGTGAGATGGAAAAGCACAGAATATTGGGCATGTACAGGGAATCTGCGAACTGCATTGCCGAGATTGCCACTGATGGGGCGACAAAAATCAGGGTAACTAAAAATCATCCGCTCCTGGTGATGGATTCAGAAGGAATAAAATGGAAAAGCACGGGCTATGTTTCAAAGGGTGATTATGTTGCCTGTGCCTCTTCGGCCTCCCTGGCCAATTCGCATTTGCAAACCACAGGGACAGGGCTGACTGAGATTGAGGCAGGCATGCTGGGAAAAATGGCGGCACATGGGATAATAAACAACGAAACCACTGAAAAGCTGCTTGGCTCAGACAATGGGGCAATCAGGGCATTCTGCAGGGAATGCCTTGAAAGTACTGGATGTGTGAGGACACAATCCAGGGAATTCGCCCAGGTGCTTACCTATGCGCTTGCCAAAATCGGAGAAATGCCTGAGGTAAAGGAAACAAAAGGAGTGTTTACAATTAAGGCAAGGGATAGTCAGATGGCGTTGCAGCGGGCTGATGCTGACACGTGCGCCCTGTTGCAGGCCACGGTTCCTGCCCAGGCTTATTTCAATACGGCAAACACCATCTCAAAGATTTTGTTCGGGTGCGCGTTTATCACCGATGCCGGGGGAGGACATGGAGAGGTGTCCGTAAACAAAGTAAGGGAAACCTATGCTATTTTCCAGAAAAAGCTTGGTGAATTGATTGAGGCTTATTTGGATGGGAATAGGGATGCGCTGGCTGGGATTGAGGCAATTGAAAGTGGTGGCCAATCCCTACGTTATTGGTTGCGAGTTCCGAGTTCCGAAACCCATCGAGCACAACAGTGCGAGAGCTATCGCACAACAGCGCGATTCAAAAACCCGGAACCCGAAACTGGCTTGCTGGAGAATGAGGAGCTTCCTTATTCCTTGAAAACAATGCAACTGCTCTGCAGCGGCATTAGATGGGAGAAGGTGACTTCCATAATGGAGCGGAAATACTCAGGATATGTGTATGACCTGGAGGTTGAGGGCGTGCACAATTTCATAGGAGGCGCAAAGCCGACGGTCATGCACAACTCCCAATTGGGATTCCAGCTTGCCGTGAATGCCCAACTGCCCAAGGAGATGGGCGGGCTTGATGGCTCTGTGCTGTTCATTGATAGTGAGGCGACCTTCAGGCCTGAGCGGATAATCCAGCTCGCGCCGGCGGGCTTTGAGAAGAACATACTCAAAAATATCCACGTGGCAAGGGCAATCAACAGCAACCACCAGATGGTGCTGGTGGACAAGGCAGAGGACATCATCCGCGAGAAGAACATCAAGCTTCTGGTGATTGACTCGCTGACCTCCCATTTTAGGAGTGATTATGTAGGGAGGGGTTCGTTGAGTGAGAGGCAGCAGAAGCTGAACATGCACGTGCATGCGCTCCAGAGGCTGGCTGACAAGTTCAACATCGCCATTTACATCACCAACCAGGTGATGGACAACCCAGGCATATTGTTCGGAGACCCGACAACGCCAATTGGTGGCCATGTGCTTGCCCATGCGGCAACCTACCGCCTGTATTTCAGGAAAGGCAAGGAGGACAAGAGGATTGCGCGGCTGATTGATTCGCCCAACCTGCCGGAAGGCGAGTGTATATTTAAGGTGACTGCGAAAGGGCTGACTGACTAAACCGCCCTGCAGCCCACCTTTCTCTCCCAGAGGGCTCTTATCAGATTTTTCGAAGAGCCATCGAGCATGTATCAGCATGCGAGAGCTATGCACCAGCAGGTGCATTCAATCAGAAGCATTCAATCGACCAGCAGGTCGATTCAACTCTGCCACTCCGCGATAGTTTTTCTCTTTCCGATGGCCCGCATGCACTTCGTGCATATCTCGACGACTGTTGTCATCGATGCGGTGCTATTGACAGCTTTGCTGTCAGGCTATCGTGAGCTATGCTCACGAGATATGCTCCGGCAGGAGCATCTGATGTGCATAGGGCACATTCAATTTTGCCATTGGCAAAATTTGCATCTCTTTTTTCTAAAAAGAGAAAGCTCTTTTATTCTTTCCTTTCCAATAAACCATCCATGTTCAAATTCAAGCCGACTTTCAGGATACGGCTAGCGCTGATTATTGCAGGCACATTGGTGGTGTTGGCAATAACAAATGGCGTGCTTATCGCAATTGGAGCTGATATTGCCATAAATGCGCTTGCCAGCTTTGTGATTCTGGCTTTCGGGCTGGCGCTTGCGGCATTTGCCTACCTATTCACGAAATCCGTGGTTATCCAGGTGAATGATAAAGAGATTAGCATGAGCTATGGCATACTCAACAAAATAACCGTCACCATCCCGCTTGCCAAGATTGACAATATGACTGAGAAGCAGAATATATTCGAAAGCTTCGCAGGCGTGACTGATTTGTACATAGATACCCCTGCGACCCTGGATTACGAGATGGTGTTCAACGACATTGGAAAAAAGGATGCTGCGCAGATATTGAAGCTTATCGGGGCTGGGGCCGCTCAGACAGAGGAGACTGCCAAAAGGTAAACAGATGCTTGTTTTGCATAGGATGCTCGCGGTGGCTCGGATTTAAAACTTGCACAATTAATCTTATCCATGGCAATTGGCTTGACCAGGATTTCTGACAAATCGGCTATTGAAAAGCTTGAGGAACTCGGCATTGGGAAGCGGGCTGCAAATGGCTATTTCATAGCTGCTATGGAAGCGAATTACCTTGTTGCGAAAAAAATTGTTTCCGCAAATTCCATCAAAAAACAAAAAGTGGACTCGGCAACCTATGCGCTTTACTGTTATTTTATGGACTTGGGCTATCAGGTGAGAATCAACAAGGATTTCTTGCGCGTCTATGAGCGCGGCAGGAGGCGGCAGAGCGATGTGCCTGCCTGGCTGGTGAAGGTGGTGGGGCAGGGGGCAAAATTCGGAATGCTGCTTGATGGGCTGGCAGTTGCAAAAAACATGCGAAAACAATTGGTGATTGCAACCATTGATGCTAAGGATGGCTGGCCCAGGTTCTATTCATTGAATACGAAAACATTTTGATAGTGGTGAAACCAGTATGACCTATTGCCTTGCATGCGGAAAAATGATTGAGGATTACGACTCAGGATATTATGCACGAAACATGCTGTGCATCCCGTGCTATGAGACAAAACGGATTGACAGTGGCAGGGTGCAGTGCCTGCGGTGCATGCGCTCGCTCTTTCCCTCAGAGATGAAATCTTTGGAGGGCCATGACTATTGCCCTGATTGCTACAGGCTGCTTGCCCTGGAAATCGAAGCTAGGCGGTGCAACATCTGCCGGCGCGTGCTGGGAGACTGGGAGATCAGGCTCAAGACACCTGATAATAAGATGGTCTGCAAGAAATGCCATGATGAGAAGATGGGCAAGCTCGGGACAAAACAGTGCGCGCTCTGCGGAAGGAATGCAAAAATCAAGATGATTGTCAATGATAAATTTTTCTGCATGGACTGCTACCTGAAGATTGAGAAAAAGAAAAATATCGCGGACAGGCTCGTGGGGATGGCTGAACTTATTAAGGGAAACCACCCATAATGACATATGGTGCTAAAAACAAACAGAAAACGGTTGGTATTTTTGCCTCTGCTGGTGCTGCTGCATTGTTTCTTTCAGTGCCTACCACAAGGCAGGCCGCATTTCGCCCAATAAGAACGCTTGTCGAACATAGAGTGAAGCGGAAGGGGCAGGCGGAACAGGTGCGGGTTGAAGTTGCCTGCAAGCTGGGGCAATTTAAGGAGACTGCGGACAGGCTGGGTTTGGAGGAGGAATTAGAAACTTATCTGGCTGTGAAAGAGATGAGATATGCCCTGGATGAGCACGTTTCAATGCTCTCACCTCAAGCTAGGAAAGGGTATATAGACAGGGCGATGGTGCAGAGCATTGCTCTGCACCAGATTTTGCGCATCAGCGCAAAAGCCCGAAGGCACGAACAAACGTGAGTGCTGAGGGCGATGGACGAGCTGTTGGTTGGGCGGACAGTTCCTGAAGCAATCGAGCAACTGAAAGCGAATTGGTGCCAGAAATAATTACTGCCTGGCGGAGCGCCTTACATATTCTTGGTAATATTCATTCACTGTTTTTTCATCAACCCGCAGGCCGCCGTGCTTATGCATCCTGAGCCCGCCTGAAAACTTGCCAGGGATGTGAAGGAGCTCGTGGATTATCACCTTGGCCTGTTCCTGCTCGCTTAGCCTGTCAAAGTGCTCGCTGAGCACTTCAATCACGTAATAGACGCCGATATCAAGGGCAACGCGCCAGATTTCAGGCATTGACCAGATGCGCGCATAGCAATTGGCCTTTGCACCGTGTGAGCGCACGAAAAAGAGCCTCGGCTGGGCTATGTAGCCGAAATCCAAACAGTCAAGCAGGCGCAATGCGATTGCTTTCACATCGTCTGCAGGCTCGGTTTTTATTCCCACAGATGGATATTCAGTCCAGCCATTTTTTATACCCACACACATAAAATTATGTTATGTCTTCTGGTAAAATTAGAATTCAACAAGTATTTGGCGGAACGATATACACCCCAGCCGAAAAGTCTTGGCTGAAGCAGTTGTTCGTTTCGGATAAAGGAAGGGAATTTTTGGTGGCAGCGAAGAAAATGGGGATTATGCTAGAGGCAGAATTAGTTAGGGAACGGGCAGATAAACGGCTGGTTGTGGGAAGGAGGCGGAAACTCAGCTTCTTGAGGATGACGCCATCGGACTTTGAAGATGGAGCAATCTATCCTGGCACCCCGGGCATTGGCGGGGTTTACTTAACAAAAACCAACCCGCCGTTCGTTTTTAAGAAATCAGATTTTCCGAAGAGCCTCTCTCGCTGATGCGAGAGACCCTGCACAATGTGCAGGGTATGAAGGCTCATTCGGAAATCCAGTTTTCGCTTGATAGCGAAAATCTCAAGGGCAGTT
>Ga0066637_10000720_pt1 | contig 20540 bp, 19 predicted proteins | sample CryGeyCG2014_020_FD_62737 | JGI IMG/M metagenome (GOLD analysis project Ga0066637, IMG submission 62737) | Groundwater microbial communities from aquifer - Crystal Geyser CG08_land_8/20/14_0.20 | ecosystem: Environmental > Aquatic > Deep subsurface > Groundwater | place: USA: Utah: Grand County...
GAAAAAGGGAAACTGTACCTGCTTCTGATAAAGGAAAGCGGGGACAGGATATAAAGAAGTAATTAAGAGATTGAGAGATTAAGAAATTGAGAAACCCAAAAAATAAGAAAAATAAAAAAAAGTTAAAAAGTTAGAACGTTGGAAAGTTTAAAAGTTGATAAGTTAAATTTTGACTTGTGACCTGCAACCTGAGACTTGAAACCTGAAACTTGTAACTTGAAAGAGGGGCAAAGGCACAAAGGACCGACGACCGTGATTCGTAACTTATGACTCGTGAACCTCAAATAAATGGAAAATACAAATAAAAAAAACTCTGACTCCACGCTTCTGAAATTCCTGCTTTTCATTCTTCTTGCGGCAACGCCGCTCAACGCCCAGGTCACCCAGACACCCGCTTCGGGCGAAAAGCCCGCTTTCAGCGGGCAAGCGGGTGTCTGGGTCATGACCCTCAGCGGACTGGACGCGCTGGAAAAGAACGGCTTCGCCGGGCTGGAAGACAAAAAGGTCGGCCTTATAACCAACCACACCGCGCTGGACGCTCAGGGCCGCGGGATAGTCGAAGCTTTTAAACTCCAGAGCAAGTTTCAGCTTAAAGCGCTTTTCAGCCCCGAGCACGGCTTCACCGGGCAGGTGGAAGGCGGCGTCCACATACAAAGCTCCACCGGAACCGCGGAGCTTCCTCTCTACAGCCTTTACGGAAAGAACAAAAGGCCTTCCGAAGAAATGCTCAGGGGCCTGGACCTTTTGGTTTTCGACATACAGGACGTAGGCGCCAGATTTTACACCTACCTTACCACCATGGGCTACGCCATGGAAGAGGCGTCGAAATACGGAATAGCTTTCATGGTACTGGACAGGCCCAATCCCGTGGGGCTAGAGACAGTGGAAGGCCCGGTGCTCGCGCCGCAGATAGACAACTTCACCGCGTATTTCAAAGTGCCGGCGAGACACGGCCTGACGGCCGGAGAGATGGCTCTTTTTCACAAAAAAAAGCTGAATTTAAACCTGGACCTGAAAATAATCGAAATGGAGAATTACTCCAGGGGAATGTTCTTCGACGAAACTGGACAGGTCTGGATCAACCCTTCCCCGAATATCAGGGACCTGAAAGCGGCGGTTTTATATTCCGGCATAGGCTGTTTCGAAGCGACGAACGTTTCGGTGGGCCGGGGCACGGAAAGGCCTTTCCGCTGGTTCGGCGCGCCCTGGATGAAAGCTGAAAAACTCGTAAAAAAACTGAACGGGGCGGGGTTCAAAGGCGTCAGGTTTTCCTATGCCGAAAAAACGCCGGACGCGGATATGTATAAAGGAGAGCTTTGCCGCGGGGTGGAGATAGAAATAACGGATAAAACAGCCGTAAGAGCCATGGATATTTTCGTTCACTCCGCCTGGTGGCTTAATAAAATCAACAAAAAGGACTTCGTTTTGAAGAAAGACGACATAGCCAGGATGACCGGGACTTACGACTTCTACGAAATGATAAAAGCCGGAAAAAAACCGGAAGAGATAATAAAATTTTTCGACGAGTCCAACGCGAAGTTCAAAGAGGAAGTGAAAAACTCCGGCATCCTGCTGTACAAATGATGAGCGGCAAAAACACATGAAGGTTAGAAGTTTGGAAGTTTAGAGGTTTGGCTTAGTAAGGTATTACCTTACAAAAGCCAACCTTCCGACCCTCAAACCCTCTCCCTTCTAATGCCTCTATGCCTTCCGATTCTTCTAATACGTCTGGGTGACTTTGGAAAGACCTTTGGGAGCGTCCGGATTGACGCCGTTGTCGCAGGCGAATTTCAGGGCCAGCAGTTTTATGAAGACGTCGGTGGCCAGGGAATTGAAGGGATAAGCTCCGGGGAAAGGCTTTATGACCTTATACCGGGTTCCCCTTTCCTCCAGCTTGTTTCTCACCTTTACCAGGTCCTCGGTAAGTTTCCCCTCGCCGGAAAGGATAAGAACCAGGTCGTTTTTCCCGTAAGCCCCTATCGGACCATGCAGGAACTCGGCCGCGGAATAGCCGGCGGCGTGCTTGAAGGCCATTTCCCTGAATTTAAGGGCCGAATCCTCGGCCACCGCGTTGAAAGGCCCCCTGCCCACGAAACCTATTATTTTGGCGCGCTTTATCGCCTCGCGGAATTTCTCCGCCTTGTAGATCCTTTCGAAACTGGAAATTACCTTTTCCACTTCCTTTATAGCGTCCGCAAAGCGCTTTTCCGGGAAAGAGGCGCCCCACTTTTGAGCCGCCCTGAGGGCCAGCCACAACTGAAGGGCGAAACTCTTGGTGGCCGCCACGGGGATCTCCCTGGAGCGGGAAAGCAGGATATGAAAATCGGAAATAGCGGCCAGCTCGTTCTTTTTCGGGTCGGGCTCGTTCGTCACCGCCACGACCCTGGCCCCGAATTTTTTTATTTTCTTAGAGCATTCCACGATATCGCGGCTTTTACCGGACTGGGAATAGGACCAGAGAACCTTGTTCCTGAAATCCAGCCTTTTCACGGCGTTAAAAACGGAATAGGGATGTATAAAATTGGTTATAACCCCGCAGTAAATTTCCCAGACGTATTTGGCGAAAGTGGTGGCGTTCCCGGAACTCCCCCTTCCCAGCACGAAAACCTCGTTGTCCGCGGATTTCAGCTTTCCGAAATCTTTTACGCCGGCGTCGAATTTTCTCAGCAGACCCGGTATTTCAAGTATGTCTTTGTAGGTAAGGGTGCTTTTATAGTCCATATCCTGATTCTACAAATTGCCGCGCGGCTTTTCAAATTTTTCGCGCGGAAACCGCGTTTTGGCGCGCCCGGACCGGACGCTGACTTTTTACTTTTTATTTCCCGGATTCACCCCGCAGATTTCCTAATCTTCCGGCCCGCCTCTTTCCGCCGTATTGAATTGAGAAGTTTAATATTGTTAAATATTTGTACGACAGTTTCAGGGAGACAGGCGTAGGGCAACAGGCGGAAAGCAAATTTTTCCGCCGGCGACGGCTTCATCTCTTCAGCCTGTCCTTTAAGGAGATTAACATGGAAAAACCAGCGATAAAAACCAAGTGTCCCAACTTTTCGTCAGGGCCCTGCGCCAAAAGGCCGGGCTGGACTACCGACGCTCTCAAGAACGCCCTCGTGGGAAGGTCCCACAGGTCAAAGGAAGGCAAAGCCCGCCTTCAGGAAGTTTCCGACCGGATGAAAAAAATGCTCAATCTGCCCGCCGACTACCGCATAGGCGTGGTTGCCGGCTCCGACACCGGCGCGGTCGAGCTCGCGATGTGGGCCCTGCTCGGCCCGAGGCCCGTCGACATTTTCGGCTGGGAGTCTTTCAGCAAAGGCTGGATCACCGACGCCGTGAAATACCTCAAACTCAAGGGCGTAAACGAATACAAGGCCGATTACGGCAAGCTGCCGGACCTCAAGAAAGCCAATCCGAAAAACGACATCATCTTCACCTGGAACGGCACAACCTCCGGCGTAAAAGTCCCCAACCTCGACTGGCTGCCGAAGGACCGCGAGGGCCTGGTTATCTGCGACGCCACCTCGGGCGTCTTCGCGATGGAGATAGATTTCACTAAACTCGACGTGATCACCTTTTCCTGGCAGAAAGTGCTGGGCGGCGAAGCGGCCCACGGCGTGATAATCCTCTCCCCCAAAGCCGTAAAGCGCATGGAAGAACAGAACTCCAGGATCGCCTGGCCCATGCCGAAAATCTTCAGGCTGGTGGACGAGAAAAAATTACTGCCGGGCGAGCTGGAATACAGCACTATCAACACCCCCTCGCTGCTCTGCGTGGAAGACGCCATAGACGCCCTCAAATGGGCCGAGAGCATCGGCGGTCTTCAGGGCCTTGTCAGGCGTTCCACCGCCAACCTGGCCGCTTTCGAGAAATGGGTGGAAAAATCGAACTGGATAGACTTCCTGGCCGAAAACAGGGAGACACGCTCCAACACCTCCGTCTGTTTCAGGATAAAGGCGCCCTGGTTCCAGAAGCTTTCGGATGAAGAGAAGACCAAAGCCGCCAAGAAAATAACCTCGCTGCTGGACAAGGAGGGCGTGGCCAAGGACATCAACTCCTACGGCAAAGCCCCCGCGGGCATCCGCGTCTGGTGTGGAGCCACCGTGGAAACCTCCGATATCGAGGCCCTTATCCCCTGGCTCGACTGGGCTTACGAGCAGGTAGCTAAAGAATACACAAAGGAGGCCGTAAAATGAAAGTTTTAATAGCCGACAAAGCGGACGCGATATGCGAAAAGACCCTCAAACACAGGGGGCTGGAAGTTGTTTATAAACCCGGGATGAAACCGGAAGAACTGAAGAACGAAATAGCGGATTACGAGGCCGTGATAGTCCGCTCCGCCGCCAGGCTTCCCGCCGACATAATAGAGGCGGCCAAGAAGCTGAAGGCCGTGGCCAGGGCCGGAAGCGGAGTGGACACCATAGACGTCAACGCCTGCACCGCCAAAAAAGTCGTAGTCATGAACACGCCTTTCGGGAACACCGTTTCCACAGCCGAGCACGCCGTAGCCATGATGATGGCTCTCGCCAGGCATATTCCCCAGGCCAACGCCTCCACCCACGCCGGGAAATGGGAAAAAAGCAAATTCGAGGGAGTGGAACTCACCGGCAAGACCCTCGGCGTAATAGGCTGCGGGAACGTCGGTTCAGTGGTGGCCGACAGGGCCATGGGGCTCAAGATGAAAGTTCTCGCCTATGACCCCGTGATGAACGCCGAAAGGGCCAGGGAACTGGGAGTAAAGATGGTTCCCCTCGACGAGCTTTTCGCGCAGGCCGATTTTATAACCTTCCACGTGTCGCTTAACGACAAGACGAAGAACATGATAAACAAGGAAAGCATCGCCAGGATGAAAAAGGGCGTGCGTATCATCAACTGCGCCAGGGGCGCCATCCTCGCGGAAGCGGACGTAAAAGAGGCGCTCGAAAGCGGGCAGATAGCCGGGCTCGCCTGCGACGTTTACTCCAAGGAACCGGCCACCGAACATATCTTCTTCGGTATGCCGAACGTCATAGCCACGCCGCATATAGCCGCCTCCACCAAGGACGCCCAGATAACGGTGGCCAGGCAGGCCGCCGAACAGATAGCCGACTTCCTGCTGGAAGGGAAGAAAACCCACGCCGTCAACGGCGATAAGGTGTAATAAGCGAGAAAGTGTCAAAGGCACATAGGCTCAAAGTGAAATCGGGAAATTCCTTATTACACTTTGCCACTTTGCTTCTTTGCGCCTTTGCCCCATAGAACTGAGGTGAAACCATGAACAAACTTCCTTTATTCAATCCGATCTACGGCATAAGGCCGGTAAAGAACAAAGCCCAGGAAGTGGTCGCTCCCCCTTACGACGTTCTCGACTCGAACGAGGCCCGGGAAATGGCCAAAGGCAGGCCGCTGAGTTTCCTGCACGTCTCCAAAGCCGAGATAGACCTCCCCGAAGGGACCGACGTCCATTCCGAAACGGTTTACAAAAAAGCCGCGGAAAATTTCGAAAAGATGCTTGGAGAAGGCGTCCTCGTCAGGGAAAGTAAACCCTGCTTCTACGTTTACAGGATGCAGATGGGCGACCATACGCAGACGGGTCTCATGGTAGGCGCCTGCGTGGACGACTACGACGCCAACAGGATAAAAAAGCACGAATTTACCAGGCCGGTCAAGGAAGACGACAGGGTGAACCAGATAAAATTCGTCAAAGCCCAGACGGGCCCGGCTCTGCTGGCCTATAAACAGATCCCCGAAGTGGACGCGATAATAAAGAAGACCGTAAAAAAAGAACCGGAATTTTCCGTGAAAGGAATAAACGACGTGATACATACCGTCTGGAAAATAGACGACGAAGGCGGGATAAAAACCGTCTCCCGGAAATTCGAGGAACAGAAAGCCGTCTATATAGCGGACGGTCATCACCGCTCGGCCGCCGGTTCCAGAATAAAGAAGATGATGGTGCAGGAAAAAGGTTCCGCCCACAAAGGCGACGAGTCCTACAACACCTTTCTGGCCGCGGCTTTCCCCGTGGAGGAAATGAAGATTTGGGACTACAATCGTGTGGTAAAAGATCTCAACGGGCTTACCGGGGAACAGTTCCTCGAGAAACTCAGCGAAAGTTTCTCCGTAAAACCGGCGAACGGCCGGGCCAAGCCCTCCCAAAAAAGGGAATTCGGCGTGTATCTGGGCGGGAAATGGTATCTCCTGACCCCGACGGTTAAAACCCCGGATTCCGATCCGGTGCTTTCGCTCGACGTGAGCGTGCTCTCGGATTTGGTCCTGGACAGGATACTCGGCATAAAGGACCTCAGGAAATCCGACAGGGTGGATTTCGTCGGCGGAATAAGGGGGCTGGGCGAGCTGGAAAAAAGAGTGGATTCCGGGGAGATGAAGGCGGCTTTCGCTCTGAAGGCCACTTCCATGAACGAACTCATAGCCGTGGCGGACGACAACAAGGTCATGCCCCCGAAGTCCACCTGGTTCGAGCCCAAACTCGCGGACGGACTCGTCTCCAACCCGCTGCTTTAACCTGAAAATTGCCTGAATATTTTTATTCACTCCATTATCCCTTCCATCCGGAAGAAATCAAATAACCACGTTTTTGGACGGCCGTCCAAAAACGTGGTTATTATGCCGAAACAGATTTATGGGAAAAATCCGGAACAAAAACATTTCCGGCTTTAATCGGCAAAAACGCGGGGAACTGAATTTTTCAGGTTAGCCTCTCAAGTCGCAAGTTACAGGTTTCAGACTGTAAGTCTCAGGTTTCCTGACCCCTGACCTCCACTCCTCCAAATCTTCTATTTCTTCTAATTCTTCTATATCTTCTAATTCGTCCATTCCTTCTAACGCCTCTACTGTATCTCCCCCAGTTCCGCCTCTTCCCTTTCAGCGGCCTGTATGCCGTCCTGGAGGGCGTTTATCTCCCGGGTTATTTCCATTACCCGCTCATAGTTGGAATAGATGGCGGGGTCGGACATCTCCGCCGCCAGTTTTTCTATTTTCGCATGGCTCGCTTTTACTTTCTCGCGCAGTTGGGCTATGCGTTTCAGGTTCTTCTTCTCCGCGTTCTTTTTTTCCCGGCGCTCTTCCCAGTCCTTCCCCTCCGCGGCTTCGGGGACCTTCTCAGCCGCTTCGTTCTTTTCCCTCTGTATATCCTCCATCCTCCTGGAAAAGTATTCGTAATCGCCGGGATAGATGGAAACCCGGCCCGAATCCACGTGGACGATGTGATTGGCCAGGGAATTTATGAAATAAAGATCGTGGCTGATAAAACACAATGTGCCCTCGTAATCCTTGAGGGCCGCGACCAGCGCGTCGACGCTGTCCATGTCGAGGTGGGTCGTCGGCTCGTCCAGGAAAAGCGCGTTGGGAGGGTCCAGCAGGACCTTTACCAGGCTGAGCCTCGATTTCTCTCCGCCGGAAAGCACCTCCGTCTTCTTGAAAACCGAATTGCCTCTAAGGAGGAAAGTGCCCAAAATGGTCCTTACATCCACTTCCTTCATCCAGGGAGCGGCCGAAACGGCCTCCTCCAGAACCGTTTTCTCCGGGTCCAGCTGCTCGTAGCGGTGCTGGGAAAAATAGCCGGCTTTGACGTTCACTCCCACGTCCCTGTTGCCCGCGTCCGGCTTGACCGCGCCCGCGAGCATTTTCAGCAGGGTGGATTTCCCGGCGCCGTTATGGCCGACGAAAGCGGCTTTTACTCCCCTGTAAAGAGTGAAGTCCAGGTCGCTGTAAACCCTCACCTCTCCGCCCTCTTCCAAAGGATAGGACTTGGAGGCCTTCCTCAGGGTTATCACGCGCTCCCCCGCGCGCCTGGGCTGGGGAAAACGTATCCGGACCCTGGCGAGTTCCTCGGGCAGTTCTATTTTTTCCATTTTTTCCAGGCGTTTTATCATGCTCTGGGCCCGGCCGGCCGTCGAGGCGCGCGCCCTGTTCCTCGCTATAAAATCTTCCATATCTCTTATTTCGTCCTGCTGCCTTTTCCAGGCCGAGACGAGGCGTTCTTTTTCGCGCCGGGACTCTTCGAGATATTTCTCATAATTGCCGGTGTAAACCCTGAGTTCTCTTTCTTTTACGGCCACTATTCCCCGGCAGAAATAATTTATGAAGGCCCGGTCGTGGGAGATAACGAAAACGGCGCTCTTGTAATTCTTAAGATAATCCTGGAACCAGAGTATGGATTCCAGGTCGAGATGATTCGTGGGTTCGTCCAGCAAAAGCAGGTCGGGACTGGAAAGAAGCAGTTTCGCCATGGCCGCGCGCATAGCCCAGCCGCCGCTGAGAGTCGAAAGCTGCCTTTCGAAATTGGCTTCCTTGAAACCCAGACCCATGAGAATGGCCTTGGCCCTGGCTATTTTTGACGGCTCCGGATTTTCCAGCTCCGAAAGAGCCTCTTCAAGGACCTTCTTTTCGGAGGCGGGAGGGTTTTCCTGCTGCAGGTACCCAACCACCGCCCCTTTTTTCATGGCTATTTCCCCGCCGTCCGCCTCCATTTCACCCAGGAGCATCTTGAAAAGGGTGGATTTTCCGGAGCCGTTGGGGCCCACCAAAGCGAAACGGTCCCCGTTGTTTATCTGGAGCTCGGCCCCGTCGAACAGGACCTGGTCGCCGAAAGATTTCTGAAGATTCCTTACCGTTATCATTTAACCGGCCTCAATAAAAATCCCCCGTTCCAAAAACCGGGGGATCTTTCTAAAGTATCGACTATTTCCCGCCTTTATGAGCCCTTTTCATTTTCTTTTCCATTTTCATCGCTTTCTTCTGTTTCTTTTCGCCCTTTTTCTGGAGTTTGTCTCCCTGCTTCTGCATCCTTTCGCCTTTCTTCTCCATCATCTCGCCTTTCTTTTCCATTTTTTCCGCGGAACGTTCCATCTTCTCGGCCGCTTTTTCATGTCCGGCGGCTTTCAGTTCCCCGGCTTTTTCCATCTTTTTTTCCGCTTTTTCCTGGAATTTTTCCCCTTTTTCTTCCGTTATTTCTCCTTTATTCTCCCTCATCTCGCCTTTCTTTTCTTCCTTTTTGCCGAATTTTCCCTTGACCCTTTCCCACCAGCCTTTTTTCTCGCCTTCATTTTCAACCGCGTTTTTTTCACCGCTCTGCGCCTGTTCCTGCACCTGCGCCTGTTCCTGATTCTGATTTTCCTCTTTCGCCTCCTGGGCGTTAAGGAACGCGCAGCCGAACATCCCTATTATGAACAACATCGCTATTCTTTTCATTTTTTCTCCTTTTTCATTTCGCGACTGACAAAGCCTGATGCTTCTCGGCTATCTGTATCGCCAGCTGGTCCACCAACTCGAGGTCGGTCCCGGTCGGCAGCCCTTTCACGGCCACCTGCCCTATTATGTCGGCCTTAAGATTGGAAAGGACATTAGACAGGAATTCCACCGTCTTGCCGCCCCAGCCGTAAGTATACATCACAGCGAGGTGTTTCACTTTGGGCCTCAGAAGAGAAGCCAGGTAGGCGGCGTAAATAGCCTTGGGATGAGGCCCGGCCAGTACCGTAGGGGTGGCCAGAACTATGGTCGCGGCGTCCACCATGGCCATGGCGACGCGGCCTATGTCCGCGTCTTCGAGGTTCAATTTCTCCACTCCCACTCCCCTTTCCTGAAGGGCGCTGACGAGCCTGTTGACCAGCTGCGCCGTCGAACCGTGCATGGAAACATAAAGGACCAGGGCCTTGTTCTCCGGCTCCGACAAGGCCCAGTCTTTGTAGCGGTTAACGGCGAATTCCACGTCCTTGTGCATGGGCCCGTGGCTGGGACAGATCATTTTTATGTCGTACCCGGAAAGTTTTTCCAGGTTGTTTTTTATATTGGCGCGGAAGGGCATCATTATTTCGGCGTAATACCTTTTCATCGGCTCGTGAACGAGTTCAGGAACGGCGTAAAGTTCCGGGGTGGCCAGGTGAGAGCCGAAAAAATCGCACGAAAAAAGTATCTTGTCCTCCGCCAGATAAGTGGAGAAGGTCTCCGGCCAGTGCACCCAGGGCGTAAAGACGAATTCCAGCGTTTTCCCGCCCGCGTCGAATTTATCTCCGTCGTTTATCACCTGAAACCTGTCCTCTTTCACGTGAAGATGGGTCATGAGCAGTTCCTTGCACTTCGCGTTGGTCAGGACCCTGGCCAGGGGGTATTTTTCCAGCGCCGCCGGAATAAGGCCGGAATGGTCCTGTTCCGCGTGATGGGCTACCACATAATCTATTTTTTTCTCTCCCGAAAGATAATCGAAAAACTGCTCTTTTTTTTCGGGATCCGCCGTGTCCAGCAGAACGGTATATTTGGAGCCTTTCACAAGATAAGAATTATAGCTGGTCCCGTCCGGCAGCGGGATCAGCGAGTCGAACAATTTCCTGTTGAAATGATTTACCGGCATCGAATATACGTTTTTCGCTATCTCTGTAGGTTTCATATTTCCTCCCTTCTTTCGCGACAGACAGTTCGCGGGTTTGCCCCGTGATCCGTAAACCGTAATTCGTTTTAGGAAAACATTTCTTCGATTCCACCAATTACGAGTCACGAGTTTCGAGTTACGGCCTGGCGCGCTTTCCTGTTTTTTTCATCCCCCCGAAACGGGCGGGAAGATATGCAGTATGTCCCCGTCCTTTATTTTTGTTTTTTTCAGCTTCGAGTTGTCCACTATTTCGGAGTTAAGGGTAACGACGAAATGACTCTTCACTTTTGACGGACCGTCGAGAAGCAGTCCCGGCGCTTCCCGCTTAAGGCGGCAGACGGCGTCTATTATCTCGGCCAGATTTTTCCCCTCGAAATCCTTCCTGGAAAAACCCAGCTTTTCCCTGAGAGTGGTGTAAACGGCCACGGTGATTTTCGCCATTATCATATGATAGCATTTTGCCAAAAAACCTGGAATTTGGTGTAAGGGTCCATGACATATTGGACTTTCAGCAGGTAGGCTGATTTCGAGCGATTTTGGTCGCAATGGCTGTAAATTTGAGGGTATCCGCCGCCGGAGGACATGGTCTGATTGTTTGAGCCAGAAAACCTTATGTCACTCGCCGGCGGCCTTAAACTGCATGGTTAAATGTTTTTTATCCGCCCAACTTTAACCGGACAGGCATGCTAAAACTTTAAAGTTAACTGTCCAATATGTTTCTGAACTTCTTCATTTGGCCGAAGCCGGAGGGTCGCTATCCGCGCCTTTTCGAGGCGCAAACAGGACAGTCCCTGTCCTTTTTCAGGTTTATCGAAACCGAAGAGTTGTTCTTGAAATCGAAAACGGCCATCTTGTTCTCCAGGTTCCCGAAACCGCAAAGGGTTTTAACCGCCTCGCAGGCGGCCATGGCCCCTGTCGCGCCCGCGACGCTTCCGAGTATCCCGGCTCCGCCCGAATCCCGGTAACACGCGTCCGCCGCGCCGCAAAAACATTTGAGACAGGCTCCTTTCCTGGGATTCAAAACCGCGACCTGTCCCTCGAACCTGTAAACCGCGGCGAAAACGTAAGTTTTGCCGTTCTCAAAGCACGCCCTGTTTATGTTGAACCTCGTCTCGAAATTATCCGAGCAATCCATTATCAGGCCGGCTTTTTTAGAAAGAGCCAGAAGCTCCTCATAGCCGGCGAATTCGTCGAAAACTTCCGTTTTGACCGACGGATTGAGGGCCGAAGCGAATTTCGCCGCCAGCGCGGCCTTGCCTTTTCCCAGTTCCGAGGTCTTATAAAGTATCTGCCGGTTGAGATTGGAAATTTCGAGGCGGTCTTTTTCGGCTATGACTATCTTCCCGACGCCGGCCGCGGCCAGATAGGCGATGACGGGAGAGCCGAGCCCGCCGGCCCCGACCACTAAAACCGAGCTTTTCCCCAGTTTCTCCTGAGCCTTAAAGCCCAGTTCCGGCATGACCAGCTGCCTGGAATAGCGTCCATCAGTTTTTTTCATCCGGACACCCGCTTGCCCCGATAAATCGGGGCCTTATTTATTCTCAAATCCCAAACACCCCCTTACACGCAAAGGGCTTTTCGCCCTAAGCGGGTGTCGGGATCATAAGGAGTTATAAATCTCTTCCGCGAAAGAATGAAGAGTGAGGTCTCTCGCGCCCATTACCAGTATCAGATCCCCGGGCCGGGCGGCTTTTTTTATTTCCTTCGTTATTTCCGGCCTCTTCTCGAAATAGAAAGCCTTTTTCCCCTTTTCCCTTAACGGGTTAACCAGGTCCAGGGAGGAAATGTTTTTGCTGACGGTGCCGCCCACGTAATAGATCTCCGGCATGAAAAGCAGGTCCCCTTCGTTAAGACCGCGGGAAAAAGATTCTATGAGCTCAGCCTTGAGAGTCCTGGTCGGAGTAAAGCCGTGCGGCTGGTAAACGGCTATCACTCTCTTCGAGCCGTCTATATGAGCCGCGCCGAGCGCGGCCTCTATCTTAGCCGGATTATGGGCGAAGTCGTCCACCACCACCACGCCTTTCTTTTCGCCCAGCACGTTGAATCTGCGGAAAACGCCTTTATAGGAGGCGAAAGCCCGGGCTATCTTTTCAAGCGGCAGGCCCGCGGAGCCGCGGCAGAACTTTATCGCGCACAGGGCGTTGGAAATATTGTAAAGGCCGGGCAGGGGGATCTCGAATTTCACCCCTTCGAAAGTGAATTCCGAACGGTAGGGACTGAGTTTTACCCCGGAGGCCTCAGAAAGACCGAAATACACGGCTTTTTCGGCGAGGCCCCTGAGATTTTCGTCGTCGCCGCCGAGATAAACCGTTTTGGATTTATTTATAAAAACGGAAAATATTTTCTTCAGCTCCTCCACGTCCTTGTGGTCCCTGGAGACGTTAAGCACTATCCCCGCCGCCGGGGAATATTTGGCTATGGTGCCGTCGGATTCGTCGGCTTCTATCACCAGCCACTCCCCCTTCCCGCTGAAAGCGTTGCCCGGCAGTCCTTTCTCCATAAGCGAATTCAGCGCCCCGCCGGTTATTATGGAAGGATCGAGCCCGTTTTCCCGTAAAATATGGAAGATCATCGCGGCCACGGTGGATTTGCCGCTGGTGCCGCCTACGGCCACGGTTTTGTTTTTGTTGAGATAAGAAGCGAGAAAGTCGGAGCGGTGTATTATCTCCAGGCCCAGTTCCTTCGCCCTGACTATCTCCGGGTTGGAATCCTCCACGGCGGTGGAAACGATTACGGCGTCGAAGGTTTTATCGAGAACCCGCCCGTCCTGGGGATATATCCCGATTCCCAGGCTTCCGAATTTTTCCTTTATATCGGCCGCCTGGCCGAGATCGAAGGCCCGGTCGGAACCGAAAATCCCGTTACCCTCCATCCTAGAGATCTGCGCCAAAGCGCTCATGCCGAAGCCTGCTACGCCCGTGAAATAATATTTCATCCGGCCACCCGCTTATCCCGGCACCCGCTTGCCCGTCCCTCTTTCTTATGGAATCGGGGGAAAGGACTGTCGCGTCTATCCGGGCTACCGCATAAAGAGCGGCCACCTTCAGGTGGTGAAGGAGCGGGACTAAAACGAGTTTTATCCCCCAGGCGGATGCCGGGATTATCAGTCCTGAAAACATCGGGCCGCTCTATGCGGCAAGTGGGTGGCCGGATCATACGTTTAAGATTATACAAAAATATCCGCTTTGCGGGTTTGTTTTGGGTTTGCCAAATTTTATACCATATAGAGAAGCGGCCAAGCAGGAGAGCGGGAAAGTTTTTAAGTCTTTCGACTTTATCGCTTGCCAACTTTCCTGCTTATTTACTTTTTCCGGAGGAAAAATCATGGAATGCAGAAAAAACTCCAATCTCGAAAACTGCCCCTGCACCTATGAGCCCTGCTCCAGGAAAGGGCTCTGCTGCGAATGCGTGGAATACCACAGGAAAAACGGCGAATTGCCCGGCTGCTATTTTTCCAAAGAGGGCGAAGCCTCCTACGACAGAAGCGTGGAAAATTTCATAAAGGACAACAAAGGCAGAAGGCAATAAGGCAGAAGGCGGTATACGGCAAACGGCATACAGCATACAGGAAACACCGGGCGGAAGGCAGAGAAGCATTTGCCGTAAAGCGGAAAAAGCAAAGAGAGCATAAGAAAGTTCTTTAAAACACTTTTCACGTCTCACGTTTTTCGTTTTACGAATTGCAAGGAGAACGCATGAAAAAAATAATTTCGACCGAAAAAGCCCCCAAGGCCATAGGGCCCTATTCACAGGCGGTGAAAGCCGGCGGTTTCGTTTTCGTTTCCGGACAACTCCCCGTAGACCCGGTTACGGGCGGAATGCCCCCGGACGCGCAGAAACAGACCGAAGCGGCCCTGAAGAACCTTCAGGCCATACTCGAATCCGAAGGCATGGACCTTTCGAACGTGGTCAAGACCACTGTTTTCATGACCGACCTCTCGAAATTCGCCGAGATGAACGCCGTCTACGGAGGCTTTTTCAAGAACGCCCCGCCGGCGCGGGCGACTATAGAGGTCAAGGCCCTGCCCAAAGGGGCGCTCGTGGAAATAGAAGCGGTGGCGCACAGGTAAAGGTCGGCAGAAGTTTCAAGGCATAAGGCAAAAGATGGCAAAGGAGAATGCCAAACGACATACCGCCGCCTTAAGCCTGTTTAAAGGAAAATTATGGAAAAAAATCCTCTTTTAAATTCCAAGCACACCGGCGTTCTCCTGCCGCTCTTTTCGATGAATTCCAGGGATGATTTCGGCATAGGCGACATCTCCTCCCTCAAAGAATGGCTTGAAGTTCTCAGGGAAATGAATTTCGACCTGCTCCAGATACTGCCCATCAATGAAATGCCCCCTCAGACGAATTGCCCCTACACCTCCATGACGGCTTTCGCCATAGACCCGGTTTACCTGGCTATAAAAGACGTGGAAAACCTCTCGCCGGAGATAAAAAAAACGATAAACTCGAAAGAGTTCGGGGAAAAGATAAAAGAATTTAAACAAAAGGATTATATCGATTACGACGGCATAAAGAAACTGAAGTTCGGCCTCATGTGGGAACAGTACAATCATTTTTCGCTGAAATTCGGGCCCGGCTCGCCGGAATACGGCAAATTCGAGGCCTACATGGCCGCCAACGCCTACTGGCTCGACGATTACGCCGTTTTCAGAAGGCTCAAAGACCTCAAGGGCTGGACAAGCTGGACCCACTGGGAAGACGGGGTCAGGAATCACGATCACGCGGCGCTGGAAAATTTCAGGAAGGAGCAGTTTTTCAATATCGACTTTTTCAAGTACCTCCAGTGGGAAATAGAGAAACAGTGGCGGCAGGCGCGGGAAAAAGCCGGGAAATACGGGATAAAATTTTTCGGGGACCTTCCCTTCATGGTCAGCCAGGAAAGCGCCGACGTCTGGTCGAGGCAAAGAGATTTCAGTATAGACATGGAAGTGGGCGCGCCCCCGGACGCTTTCAGCGAAACGGGACAGAAATGGGGCCTGCCCGCGTATAACTGGCCGGAACTGGAAAAGAACGATTTCGAATGGTGGCGCCTCAAGGTGAAAAAATTCGCGGACTTTTACGACATTTTCAGGATAGACCACATGGTCGGCTTTTTCAGGACCTGGATAATCCCGAGAAACCCGTCCCTGAAACCCTCGTTCGATATTTTGGACCCTCTCGCCCAGGAAAACAGGGGCCGGAATTTTCTCAAAGCCGTGCTCTCCGCCTCCCCCATGCTGCCCATAGCCGAGGATCTGGGCGTTATCCCTGACTATGTCTACAGGGTGCTGAAGGAGCTTCACGTCTGCGGTTACAAGGTGCTGCGCTGGGAAAAAACGAAGGACGGACATTACAAGGAGCCCGAGATCTTCGACGAAATTTCTTTCGCCACCACTTCCACGCACGATAACGAGCCCATGGCGCTGTGGTGGGAAGAAGTGGACCGCGCGGAAAGAAAGCGGTTCTGGGAAATGGTCTCCCCGAAAAAGGGAAAAGTTCCGCTTTCCTACGCCAAAGCCAGGGACAGAGTGGTGGAAAAGACCATGAAGGCCAATTCCGCTTTCGCGGTCTTCCCCCTGCAGGACCTCACCGCCTCGAAGGAAAGGGTGAACGAACCGAACACCGTCGGCGCCCATAACTGGGCTTACAGGCTCAGGGAAGACGCCGGCAAATTTTTCAAAAAGAACGGCGAACTGATAGCCTTCCTCAGAAAGAACGCCGCGGAGAGACATGAAAAAAAATAAATTGCTGAAACGATATTTTTTTATCCCTTATCCCTTATCCCTGCTCCTTATCCTGCCGCTGCTGTTTTCCTGTTCCATGAACAGGCTCGCGGTGAGTAAAACCTCCGAGCTCATAAACAACGGGATGCCCGCCATCTTTTCCGAGAGCGACCTCGACTACGCCAGGGAAGCAATACCGCCCAACCTGAAATTCATGGAGATACTGATGGGCACCGAGAGGAACGGGTCGCTGCTTTTCAACGCTTCCATGGGCTTCTGCGGCTACGCTTTCGCCTTCCTGGAGGATTCCAGCGAAGCGAGAGCGACTTCCTTCTACCTGAAAGGCCTCGCCTATTCCAACGAACTGCTGGAAAAGCACGGCCTCATGGAAAAAGGAATCATGAAACCGGAAATGATAACGCGGGACAACGCCCCCTGGCTTTTCTGGAACACTTTCTGCAAAAGCGGCCTGATAAACATAAACCGGGACGACCCGGACATACTGTCCATGATGGGCGAGGTGCGGGAGCAGGCTTCGAAAATAGGCGAGGTCTATCCCGGATATTTTTACAACTCCTCTTACAATATACTCGGCAGCCTTGAAGCCACCATGCCCAAAGTGCTGGGAGGGAATCCGGAAAAAGCCGCCGTTTATTTCGAAAAGTCGCTATCCGGCGAAGGCGGGACCTTCCTTTTTAACCGACTGATGTACGCGAAAACCTACGCCGTAATGACTCAGGACGAAGCCTTGTTCGACAGGCTTATAGAAGAGATAACCGGCTCTGAAATAAAAAAGGACGACAAGGCCCTTTTTAACGGCGTAGCCGCGGAAAAAGCGAAGAAATTGAAGGAGAAAAAAGATGAACTGTTTTAAGGAACAGGCTCAAGACGGAAGGCCCAAGGCGGAAGGCCGAAAGATAGAGGTCAGAGGTCAGAGGTCAGGGGTTAGCGCAAAAAACTTCCTCGTCAATTCCAGATTTTCCCGTTTTCGTATTTTAGCGTTTTTAGCGCTGCTTCTGCCTCTTAGCGCGGACGCGGAAACCACGATAAAATTCGCCACCCTGGCCCCGGAAGGCACGAGCTGGACGAAAATCCTGAGGCAATACGCCAAAGAAGTGGAGAAAAAGACCGCGGGCAGGATAAAGTTTAAAATTTACGCCGGCGGGATAAGCGGCGACGAGAAAGACGTGGTCAGGAAGATACGCATAGGCCAGCTGAACGCCGCCGGCTTCACCGGTTTCGGCATAGGCGAGATAGCGCCGGAAATGCGCGTCCTGGACGCGCCTTTCCTGTTCAAAAATCCGGACGAAATAGACCATATCTATAAGGAGTTCGACTCCGAGTTCAGGAAGATCTTCGACGACAAAGGCTTCACCCTGCTGGGCTGGAGCGAAGTCGGCGGGGTTTACGTCTTCTCGAACAGCCCCATCGTCAAAACGGAAGACGCGGCGAAATTCAAGATGTGGATCTGGGAAGGCGACCCCATCGCCCAGGCCACCTTCGAAGCCATGGGCGTAAAACCCATTCCGCTTTCCATAACCGACGTCATGACCTCGCTGCAAACCGGCATGATAGACGCCGTTTACGGCGCCCCGGCCGCCATAATCCCCCTGCAATGGTACAACAAGATGAAATACGCCCTGGACCTGCCCATAACGAACGCCAGCGGGGCTATCCTCCTTTCGAAAAAGACCGCCGATTCGCTGACGGCCGCAGACCGCAAGCTCCTGATGGAACTGAGCGAAAAACATTTCAAGAACCTCAACGAAACCTCCAGGAAAGACAACGCGAGGTCCCTGCAAACCCTGAAGTCGAAGAACATCTCCTTCACCAGGCTGAGCGAGGAAGAATCGAAAAAGCTCGCCCTGGCGGGCAAAACCGCCAGGGAAAAACTGTCCGGCAGGATCTTTTCGAAGGAACTCCTGGACAAGATAGAGAAGGAAATAGAAAGTTTCCGGAAAGCCAAACAGGCCGGCGCCCCCCGGGGGAAACCGGCGAACGGGAAGTAAAACTCCCCGGCCATTATGAAAGACAATATTTTTTTAAAAACGGAAAAAAAGCTGGTCAGGTTCGAGGAGATCCTGCTGGTAGTTTTAGTTTTTCTGATGATCTTCCTTTCCTTTTTCCAGCTGGTAAAAAGGCTTTTCTTCCATTCCGGGATACTCTGGATGGATATTTTTCTGAGATACCTGGTCCTGAACACGGCCATGATCTCGGCGGCGCTCGTGACCTATCACAGGAAGCATTTCGCCATGGACGCCGTTTTCAGTTTCATAAAACCAAAATGGCATAAAACCCTCAAAATGACCTCCAACACCTTCGTTTTGCTGGTCTCCGTTTTGCTGATCGTCGCTTCCTGCAAATTTGTGAGGGACGAGTACAAATACGCTTCCGAGGCTTTCGCCATAGGCGATTTCTCCGTAAAGGCCTTCCTTCTTCAGCTTTCCATGCCGCTTTCCTTCATACTCATGTTTTTTCACACTTTTATGAAATTTTTCCGGCACGACGACAAAAAAGAGATTACGGACGGGAGAATATAAGACAAATGCGAAGAATCTCCGGTAAACCGGCCTCTAATCTCTTTCGTCCGCCCTCCGCTTTCTTATGACCGTCTTATTCTTCATACTGATCCTGGCGCTGGCCTTCATCTCCACGCCGGTCTTTTCCCTGATTTCCGCCGTGACTTTTTTTCTTTTCTATTCCGCGGATATAGACAGCTCGGCAGCCATAGTGGAATTCATGCGCCTGCAAAGCATGCCGGCGCTCATCTCCATCCCGCTTTTCACTTTTTCCGGCTATGTTCTCGCCGCCTCCAAAACCCCCGAAAGGATGTTCAATTTCGCCAAGTCCGTTTTCGGCTTCATGACAGGCGGCATAGCCATAGCCAGCCTCATAGCCGCGGCCGTCTTCACGGCTTTTACCGGCGCCTCCGGGGTCACCATCATAGCGCTGGGCGGGCTCATCTACCCCATACTCAGGAACCAGGGCTATTCGGAAAAGTTTTCGCTGGGTCTTATGACCACCACAGGCAGCCTCGGCCTTCTTTTCCCCCCTTCCCTGCCGATAATACTCTACGCCATAGTGGGCAAGCTGGACCTGAACCAGTTGTTTAAAGCGGCGCTTTTTCCCGGGATACTGCTCCTCTCCGTTCTGTCGGTTTACGCCTTTTTCTCGGCCAGGAAGGCGGGCATAAAGAACGAGAAGCTGGAATTCAAAAAGATACGGGAGTCCTTCAGGGCCGTGCTCTGGGAACTGCCCCTGCCTTTCCTTATAATAGGCGGCATTTACAAAGGGGTCTTTACGGCCAGCGAGGCCGCGAGTATAATGGCTTTCTACGTGCTCGTCGTGGAAGTTTTCGTTTACAAGGATTTGAACCTTTTTAGGGATATTCCGAAAATAGTGGTAAAGAGCATGCTGCTGGTGGGCTCCATTTTTATAGTGCTGGGCACGGCCCTCGGCTTCACGAACTACATAATAGACGCGCAGATCCCGGAAAGGCTTTTCGCCTGGCTGCACGCTTACGTGCCGAATAAACTGCTTTTCCTGTTCATCCTTAACATTTTTATTTTGCTGATAAACATGATAGAGATCTTCTCGGCCATAATAATCGTGGTGCCGATAATAGTGCCGGTGGCCATGAATTACGGCATAGACCCGATACATCTGGGCATAATTTTCCTGCTGAACCTGGAACTGGGCTATATGACGCCGCCGCTCGGCCTGAACCTGTTCCTGTCCAGCGTGCGCTTCGAGAAACCCCTCAACAGGATTTACGGCTCCGTCTGGGTATTCTGGCTGATAGTCTTCGCCGCCCTCATCCTCATCACCTATTTCCCGCAATTGATGCTGATCTGATTCGTTAAATGCCGCGCTTCACTTGGGTTCGGTTTTATACGCCGTTATTCGCTTCGTTTTATTCGGCGGCTCCGGAACTTGCCCCGGCGCATAGCGCCGGGCTCAAACATCCTCGCCGTCTTTATGAGAGATACCCTCATAAACTTCGCTCATAAGGCGGCAGGAAGTTATTCCTAACCCAACTTCCGCAGTCAAAATAAAAAAGTGCTTGTTTTTTCAGCATTTTGCCTTAAAAAACGCTAAAAGTCGCCACTACATTTCGACAGTAAGTCCGGAATCCTCATACGCCTTGGCAACTCGATGCCCAACCGCTGCAGGATAATCTTCTGCGCCTTTTCCGGCGTAACAATGCTGCGCAATTTAATTTTCTCACCGGCCATTGTCGGCAGCACAACATCCCCGCTGTGTATTTGCCCAAGTTCTTCCAGTATTGTCCTGGGCGAATTCCCAAGCCCGGCCCGGCTCTGCCATTGTTCCATTATTTTCCACAGCACATAAGCCAGAAAACAAACCAGTATATGCGCACTCATGCGCTTTTCGGTCTGATGCCACACGGGCCGGATTTCCAGTTCGCTTTTCTGAATCCGGAACGCCGCCTCCACATGTGTCAGCTGAAT
>Ga0066637_10000723_pt1 | contig 20510 bp, 20 predicted proteins | sample CryGeyCG2014_020_FD_62737 | JGI IMG/M metagenome (GOLD analysis project Ga0066637, IMG submission 62737) | Groundwater microbial communities from aquifer - Crystal Geyser CG08_land_8/20/14_0.20 | ecosystem: Environmental > Aquatic > Deep subsurface > Groundwater | place: USA: Utah: Grand County...
ATGTGTCTGAAATCCCTTATAAATGGATCAGATGTCAATTATTCTTGTCACAGGTGGGGCAGGATACATTGGAAGTCATGTGGTTAAGGAACTTCTCCGTCAAGGCCATAAGCCCATCGTCTTTGATAATCTTCAAGCCGGCCATCGAGAAGCTGTAAAAGATGCCGCCTTCATAGAAGGCGATCTCTCTGATCAAAAAAGACTTAAAGAAACTTTTCAAACCAACTCCATTGACGCTGTTATGCATTTTGCGGCAGATTCTCTGGTGGGAGAGTCGGTTCAGAATCCGGTAAAATATTTCAACAATAATGTGAAAAATAGCCTGAAACTGATTGAAATAATGGAAGAAGTTAATGTCAACAAAATTGTATTTTCTTCCTCTGCCGCAGTCTATGGAGAGCCCAACCAAATCCCCATTACCGAGAACCATCCTTGTGCCCCAACAAACCCTTATGGTGAGACCAAGTGGATCTTTGAAAAGGCACTCGAGGCCTTTCATGTTGCCGGGAAAATAGACTACCTCTCTCTCAGGTACTTTAATGCGGCAGGAGCCGATCCCGAAGGTGAACTTGGAGAGGATCACTCTCAAGAAACCCATTTGATCCCCTTAGTCATTAGGGCAGCTTTGGATGGGACTTCTGTTCCCGTTTATGGTACGGACTATAGTACGCCTGATGGGACTTGCATCCGTGATTATATCCACGTAACGGATCTTGCCAATGCTCATATTTTAGTCCTCCGTAAATTGGATCAAGAGAAAATATCCGGAATGTATAATCTAGGAAATGGTAATGGATATTCAGTAAGAGAGGTGATTGAAACAGTTAAAAAAGTAACTGGGAGAAAGGTCGCTGCCATTGATTCACCAAGGAGAGCAGGTGATCCTGCGCGGCTGGTGGCCAGTTCAGAAAAGATTAAAAAAGAGCTCGGATGGAATCCCAAATACCCCGATCTGGAAACGATCATTAAAACCGCCTGGGAGTGGCACAGAAACCATCCCAAGGGATACGATGATAAGTCATAAATTCGAAGCACGAAATCCGAAATCCGAAACAATTTCAAATGATCGAATTCCAAATGTTTGAAACGAATAAAACTTTAAAAAGTTTGAATTTTGAAAATTCGAATTTGTTTCGGATTTCGATATTCGAATTTCGGATTTAACCTCATAAAAGACTGGGAGAAAAAACCCATGTGCGGCATCTTTGGGATTTATAATCATCTTGAAGCGTCCAATCTCGCTTATTTAGGTCTTTATGCCCTTCAGCATCGTGGCCAGGAGAGCGCTGGAATTGTCTCCTCAGACAACAGGCAACTCTATCATTACCGACAGATGGGATTGGTCTCTGAAGTATTCACCAAAGATATTCTGAAGAAACTCTCTGGGAAAAGTGCAATAGGTCATGTCCGATATTCCACTGCTGGATCAAGTGAACTCAAGAATGCTCAGCCTTTCATGGTGGATTATCACAAGGGAAGCCTTGCCATTGCCCACAACGGCAATCTCATCAATGCTCCCCTGATTAAAAGTGAGCTCGAATCCAGAGGATCAATTTTCCAATCAAACATGGATACGGAGGTGATCGTTCACCTTATCGCCCGTTTCAAAGAAAAAACCTTTGTGGAACGGACGGTTCACGCCCTTAAACAGGTTGAAGGAGCCTACTCCCTGCTCATCCTGACAGAAAAGGAAATGGTCGCAGCGAGAGATCCTTTTGGTTTCAGGCCCCTGGCGCTGGGTCAGCTTAAAGATGCGCCCGTGGTTGCCTCCGAGACTTGCGCTTTCGACCTCATCGGGGCCAAGTTTGTGAGAGAGATTGAACCCGGAGAAATTCTCCTCATCAATGAGGAAGGAATCAAATCTTTCAAGCCTTTCCCCCACAAACAACATCATCAGTGCATTTTTGAGTTCATCTACTTTGCCCGGCCAGATAGTTTCCTTTTCAACAGAAATGTCTATGAGGTCAGAAAATCATTTGGAGTCCAACTCGCCAAGGAAGCCCCTGTAGAAGTGGATATGGTCGTTCCTATCCCGGATTCCGGGTTCCCAGCCACGTTGGGCTATGCGGCTGAATCGAAAATCCCTCTGGAACTTGGGATGATAAGAAATCATTATATAGGACGGACATTCATCGAACCCGAACAGCGAATTCGCCATTTCGGCGTCAAGATCAAACTGAACCCTGTAAAAGAATTGCTGAAAGGTAAAAAGATCGTCACCGTGGATGACTCCATCGTCCGTGCAACCACCAGTCGAAAGATCAATAAGATGTTCCGAAATGCTGGCGCCAAAGAAGTTCATGTCAGGATCAGTTCCCCACCCATCACCGATCCCTGTTTCTATGGCATCGATACTCCAAAAAGATCAGAGCTGATTGCCTCCTCTCATAAATTAAAGGGGATTCAGAAGTTTATTAATGCAACCTCCTTACATTATTTGACTTTAGAAGGTTTGAAGAAATGTTTAGGAGAGGATGCAAAATCTTTTTGCTATGCTTGTTTTACGGGGGATTATCCAATTCCGTTCCAGATGGATTTAGTTTAGGTTCAGCTTTTTTCTACGAAGGTTTTAACTTGGATTTCTTTTTCGCTTTGCTCAATGTTATTTTTTTCAATTCCGCCATACCCGCTATCAGTTTTTGCCATTCAGACTTGACCTGTTCCCTTTCCTTTTCAACTTTTAGAATTTGGCGATTGAGAGAAAGGACTCGCAAGGCAATCTTGGCCTTCGCGTCATTTTTTTGTTTTCCATCGCAATAATCCCTGAGATACTTTTCCGCTGTGTCCACCAACGGTTTAAATAGTTCTGAATCCTTTTTCTTCATCGTTTCGTCCTTTGTTTTTTCACCTCTCTTCCTACTAAAAATTTTACCAAGAAATGCAACCAGATGCAATGAATAGCAGTAATTCTCGGTGAGTTCACAAACTATTGAGATTCTTCGCTTCACCCTGTACCATACTAGGTTCAGGGCTTCGCTCAGAATGACAACTGGGGACTTTCGTAATGTCATTCTGAAGGAGCCCTAGCGACTGAAGAATCTCGCTGTATTTTCACCGAGAATTGCTGAATGAATAGTTTTTTACACATTCTAACCCTCTGACTTAATTTTTAAGTCAAACCACTTTTTGCCCATTACTTCGGTTCAACCGGAAAATTGGCTTTCGGCCATTCGTCCCAGACGCCTTTTACGGTTAATTATTTCTTTGGATATCTGGGATGGGCCACCCCTTCGGTAGGTTTTCCAAAGGAGGCTGTATCTAGACCAGATAGAGGATGATTTTTTTCGTACATTGGCCTGAGCTTTTTGGCCCTCACCCCCTCTGGATAGAATTTTGCAATCGCTCTCTGGCTTCGATCGAGAGAAACTTTTTCAATCACATAATCAACTGTGCCCAAGCGGTTCTCCACTCCCCCATAGACCTGCTGCTCGATGTCTCTTCCCTTGATGAGATTAAGTTTTTTCGAACCTGGAGCAAGGGCATTAAATTCTTCTGCTTCAGAGTTAATCAGTCCCGGAGCATCATTCATAAGGTCGATGCAAGCCTTATCTACGGCCACCGGGTCAAGAGAAGCCAAAACACCGATACCGTTGACAAAAGGCGTATCTGTCCATCCATAACAGTCACAGGCAGGAGTAATATCCAGGGCGTAGTTAATGAAGAATACCTTTCCTTGTTCTTTGGTAATCATTGTTGCCAAAGCTGAGTCAGCAATCCGCCTACCGAGAGCCGGCAAGAAATCGAATCGCTGAATTGCGTTTATACCCGCCATATTGACACACAGATTAGCACAGGCAAAACAATAGACGCAGGATTCCAGGTCAATCTCCAATCCCTTCTCAGTCACCTTGATAGAACCCTCCGGACAACATTCCTCGCAGGTTTGCCACCACTCGCACTTTTGGCCAGGACAGAGCTCGGCTTTAATGACCGGCTTATCACCAGCCAGAGCGCCGTGAAGGTTCATCTTGCCCCGTTTGCTCGCACAACCAACACCGATGTTTTTGATCGATGCCCCATATCCTCCTGCGGGATGACCTTTAAAATGTGCGACAGAAACCAAGGCGTCCGCGTCCGCTATGGCCCGTGCAACGAACTGTTTGTTCAAATAGTTACCTCGACCCTTGAGATCAACAATCACATCATCCGTTCCCAACCAACCATCAGCGATGATGATTGGGCAGCCCATGGAGGATTGGTTGAAACCGTTGCGATTAGCCGTCTCCAGGTGATCCAAAGCCAGGGTTCTGCTGATCCATGGGTGGTAAGGCATCGTTGTGGTGTCTGTTACAAATGGCTTACAGCCTCTCTCCTTCAGGACATCCACAAATGTCCGAACAATGATCGGCCTTAAGTAACCGACATTGTAGGCCTCCCCCATGTGAGTTTTAACAGCCACAATATCCCCTGGCTTAAGATGATCAAGCCATCCAGAATGCTCAAGAATCTGCAGGCCTTTGATGGCAGTGGATTCCAGGAAGCGTCTTGAACGGGCATCCATAAACCAAACCGTTGCTTTGTTCATATATCCTCCTTGCATTCCTGTGACGAACAACAGAGTCACAAAAGTGAAGTAATAATTCAGTCTGTCCTTATTTCGATTCTTGCTACTTTAAGATTTGTGAAACATATCCACTCGACTCCTTAAACCCTATCCTTTCATATTTTTTAAGACAAACTCTATGATATCCATCACAACAATGGGAATCTTTTTTCTTCTGGCATTGGCCTGGATCGTGCGGACGCATTGCTGACAGGCAGTGATCACCATATCAGCTCCTGTGGCCTTAATCTCCTCGATCTTCGCTTGAGCGATGGCTGCTGAGAGGTCTGGACGCACCATCTCAAGGTTACCCCCTCCTCCACAACACTTACACTGCGCTCTATTTCCCTCCATTTCCACCAATTCCACGCCCGGGATGGCCATTAGGATTTCCCGCGGGGCTTCATAAACTCCACTGGCCCTCCCAAGGTCGCAAGGATCATGGTAAGTAACTTTCGCTGTCTTCTCTTTGAAGCTGATTTTGCCTTCGTCAATTAACCTTTTGATGAATTGGGTAGAATGAAAGATCTCGATATTCGTCTTACATTGATCCATCCAGGTGTGATAACAAGAGGGACAAGCAAAGACAACCTTTTCTGCCCCCTTCTCCTTCACTTTTTCCAAATTGTGTTGAATCAAAGCTTCGGCATCCTTTTTCATCCCTGCAGCGGTCAGGGGAAAACCGCAGCACCACTCCTCCCCTCCCAGAATGGTAAAATCAACCCCGGCCTTATCCAGAATTTGGACAAAGGATTGAGGGATCCTCTTAGTCATCGGGAAATAAGAAGCAACACACCCAACAAAGTAGACCACCTTCGCTTTTTCCCTCTGAAACATATCTTTGGGGACTTCACCCAAGGCCTGAGTCCAAGACGGTCGGTCCTCGTTTGGCTCACCAATAATATTATGGACTCTTTTCAAAGTCTCTGCTAACTGGCTCATGACTTGAGGATACACTCCCTTCTCCACCATGAATCCTCGAGTTGCTATCCTCAATTCCCTTGTATCGATAAACGCAGGGCATACCATCGTGCACCTTCCGCATAAGGTGCAGAGGTATGGGGTTTCGGAATACTCTTTTAACACATTCTTGGTCTTTGTTGATCCGAATAACATTCCAGGAAAGCCGTATGCCTTCCTGATGAAAGATTTGAGGTTAGCAAAAAATCCTCCCATGGTGGTCTCTAACTGTTGTGTTTGCGCATACACTGGACAGACATCCACACAACTGCCACATTTCACGCAGGAATCCAGGGCGATAAGCTCTTTAACAGAAAGAGGAAGAGAAGTTTTTCTGCTTCCGGGCTTAAATGCCTCTTTGGGCATCAAGTTGATGAACATGACCATCGGTATTGTGATGATATGCCAAAGTTTTTTATTATAAGGGATAAAGGCAACCAGAGTGGCCAGAAACAATCCAGATATAGACCAAAGGGGAAGGTTGAGAGAGGGCCACGGCAGCCCCAGAGGGGCGATGATTTTACTCAGGCCAAAGGACAAGAACCAATATTGGGCAACCGAGCTCGGAAGCGAATAGGTCAGAATGCTCGTCGCTTCGCAGAAAAACCGAAGGATGAACCATCCTCCTAACAGATTAACTGCAATGATATCTCCGGTCGATGTCTTAAACGTTGCAACTTTTGCCACAAATCGCCGGTAGATGGCGATGAACTCTCCCGTCAATATCATGGCTCCAAAAAGGTCAAAGGAAATCGCAAAAAGGGCATCGGAGGTGCTCAAGGACGGGGTAACCACATCACGAAAAAAGTAAACGTCACAAAAAGGTGCGTAGAAGATTCTCATTAAGAATGAAAAATGTTCGAATTGGGGCATCACATCCACTTTCAGATGGCCCGCGATCAGGATTCCGGGATAACCAATCATGATCAAAACCTTCATCAACCATCTCAATTTATCCTGGCCAAACAGTCTCCTCTGGAGAATGCCATCCAAAAACATTACCTCTATCAGCTTTAAAATCTTTGCGCTGAATAGGGTTGAAAAGACTCCTCTCACAAGGGCCCACAAATCCCATTGCCCTCGCCAATACAGGAACAGCCTCAAGATGAGACCTGTGAAAAAGATGATTGCGCCCAACATAAAAAAGGTTACAAAGAGTGGATGACCAGTCGCCATATATCTCCTCCTTCAGATCATTGGCTCATAGGCTTACAGCTACGATCGTTGGCATTTGTCTTGAGCAATATCTCAAAAGGCCTATCGATATTATTGTTTAACATAGAAAGAAAATATTTGCTCTATGATAAACTGTTAATTTCCGGTTGTTGTCTTTTATCTCATATTTACCCCGTTGGAAAGTCGAAGATTTTCTAACGGGGTTTACTATTTCAAATCAAACATGTTTTCCCCCTTGTTCAAGATACGGTTCCATGTTATTTTTTGCATAAAGGGGTTTAAAAGAGATGAATTTACCGGTTCTCAAAGCTATTTTCGCCTCCATGGAACAGGGGGTCGTTTTTATTGATGATCAAAATCGGATCGCCTATGGCAATCCGGCAGCAGAGAGGATTCGAAACATTAAGATGGATCAAGTATTGGGACAATCTATCTTGGATTGCCATCCCACTAAAGCTCACCCGAAAGTTCTAAAAATTATTAAAGACTTAAAATCCGGTCAAGTGAAAGGACACCTCCAGATGAATATCCAGATGGTGCAGGGAAAGTTCTATGATAATACTTATTCTGCCGTCTGGAGTCCGAAAAACAAATATTTAGGCGTCATTGTTATCTCTCGGGAGGTCACCCAACGAAAACAGGCAGAGGACAACCTCAAAGAGGCGTTAAAAAAATTAGAAAACGCGAATGAAGAATTAAAAAGGATCGATCAAATGAAGGATGACTTTTTCTCTAACGTCAGCCATGAACTGAAAACCCCGATGATCTCGGTGATGGGCTATATTGGGATGATGCTCAAGGAAAAGGTCGGCTCGCTGAACGAGCAACAAAGAAAGTTTTTAGAAATATCCTATCGAAACCTCCGGAAACTTGGAAAAAACATTGACGATCTTTTGGATTTGGCTGAGCTTGGGATACAAAAAGAGTCCTGGATATTCGAACCGATCGATCTCGTCAAAGTCATTGAATTTTCATGCTCCACCGTCGAACCCTTGGCTAAGGAACACCAAATTGAGCTGGAAGCTCAACTCCCTTCCGAACAGGTAAAAATATCCGGGGTCGAAGATAAACTCAACCAGCTTTTCGATAATCTTCTCACCAATGCCATCAAATATAATCGTCAAGGAGGAAAGATCTGTGTGAGCCTTGATCAGGACCCCGAATTTGTCTTCACTCGCATTACCGACACAGGGGTTGGAATTTCTTATCAATCTCTGAAAGAAGTTTTTGCGCGCCATTTCCAAGAAAAAACAAAACCTCTCGGAAATGCCAAGGGGTTAGGAATTGGGCTCTCCCTCGTTCAGGAAATTGTTAAACTTCATCAGGGAGAGATCCAGATCGAAAGCGAAATGGGAAAGGGAACCACGTTCACGGTGAGGCTCCCGAAGAATCACTAAGAAGGGTTCAAGGGTTCAAGGGTTGGATTTATAAAAAATTATTTCACTTGACCCCTAGACCTCTTATTTTTTCTCCCCTGCAAGTTTACTCAGATCGATAAAAGGCACGGCTCCTCCAGAAACCTGGGGTAAAATTCCATTCCATTTTTCAATACTTTTATACTGAACCAGGATGGGACTGATCGAACGAGAGAGAGCTTCATTGGCCTTGGCTTGTCCCTGAGCTACAACCAAGATGGACTCAGCCTCTCCTTTAGATGTGGCCACCTTTTGCTGGGCCTCGATCTCACGTTGGGCTAATACCTGTCTCTGGGTCTCCACCTGTTGCTGGGCAACCTGTTTGGCTTCAACCGCCTTTTCATATTCAGGAGAGAAGCGAATGTTGGCGAAGTAAATATCATCAACGATGATGTGATATCTGGCCAGATTATCCCCTAATTTGGCCATTGCCCTTTTCCGAATATCTTCTCTTTTGGGGAGGATCTCAGTGATCGGATAGATTGGAACGACCTCCTTGACGAAGTCGTTGAAAGCCGGATCGATGACCTTGTTGGCAAAGTCAAGACCTACTTTTTGGTAGAGATCATTGACATAGGACGGATCGATATGGAAGTTCATCATTCCGGTTAGCTTAACCATCTGATATTCCTTCGAGGCGGCATCGATCTCCTTGAATGGATGAGGCTGAACTCTGACATCCACTTTGATCACCCTTTCGGCAATCGGCACTTTGAAGTTAAGCCCCTCGCCCATGATTCTTTTCTCGACGCTCCCCCACCAGAGGACAACCCCTCTATGTCCTGCAGGGACGAGTGCGAAGGAACTCCATAAAAAAATGAAAATAATGAGAAGGATAATGAGGATTCCAATGGTTCGGGGCTTCGGTCCTTTGAATTCAAAAGCTTCTAATGTTCTTTCTGACATAGTTTACCTCCCATAAACAAATTGACTTTAGATCCCTAACCCCCGGTTCGCCGGGGAAACAAACATGCTTCCAGAGTTGAAAAATCCGAAACCCGAATATCGAAATCCGAAACAAATTCGAATTTTCAAAATTCAAATTTTGTAGAGTGCACTTTGAAACCTATCTCTACAGGGATTATTCGTTTCAAACATTTGAAATTTGGTCATTTGATATTGTTTCGAGTTTCGGATTTCGTGCTTCGAATTTAAATACGTTTGGTCGAGCATAACTTTGTTGCCACGTTCCAAACAATCCTATTCACGAAGGGCTAAATAATTAATGTTATCTTTCCTTGATGAACCATATAGGTCCGATCTGTTACATTGAGGACATTGACTCCTTTCACCTGCTTCAACTGATCCACCACCTTCTGCCCCATCGGGATATCCGCCACACTCACAATGATATCTCGAACAGTGATGTTCTTCTTAAATCCAACGATATCAATAGCGCCGATATCTCCTCCTGCTTTGCCGATGGCAGAGGCGACTCTTCCAAGCATCCCTGGTTTGGTAAAGATCTCAAGCCGAATTTGGATACTATAGCCTGCACTGGGTGTCCTGATCATAAAATCAACCTCCTTGTTTCATGCTTTGACCAGATCAACATCTCACTTATGGTTTCAATGACCAAAATTTTAAACCAGTTTCTTCTCTATTAAAAAATTCATAGCTGTTTGGCAAGATGTGGTGGCCAGAGAGATGGCTTCTGAAAAAGACCATTGAGCCTCTTCAATTTGAGACATGTGAATTCTTCCAATCACCTCCATCACTTTTCTTTCTAAGTCAGCATAATGGCCCGATCCGAGGACATTCTCTGCAATTCGAATCTCGCGGAGCAATCCCTCTAAGTACCATACCAACACCTTTTTGCCCCCGGAGAGTTCTTCCTCTCTTTTGAGCGATACCAGTTGATCCAGGAGGGTTGTTCCTATAATCAATCCGGACTTCATCTTCTCCGAATATTGAAAATCCAAAATCGCTTCTCTGGTCTCCATTCACCCCTCCCCTTTTGTTAGTCTGCTTTTGTAAGCAGAGTATACCTCGGAAGATGATAACTATTTTTTCCTATTACTCCTATGATAGTCAGCGGCTGGAATCTTGTAAAGGATTTTTTAAATCAGGGGAGTGTTTTCTGATTGACAGGAGAATGATCAGAGAAAGTGCAGTGAATCAAACGCTTTTCCACCTTGGCGAGTCTTTCCATTTTTGAGGATGATGGAGAGGTCTGTAAAAGGTGGAAACTGAAATAGGGTTTAACGATAGGGTTTGAGTCGCTCTAAAAATTTAGGATCCACGACAATTCCCAATTTCCCGGCCTGATCACAATGTTCAATGGCTAATTTAAATTCCTGTTTTTCATAATAGGCGACAGCCAGACTATAATGAGCTTCTGCAAATTTAGGATTGATTTCCAACGCCTTTTGGAAGGAAGCAATCGCCTCTTCTATTTTCTTCTTTTCCCGATAGATACTCCCGATATTATAATAACCCTTGGCATAGTCCGGTTTGATTTCAATGGTCTTCTGATACTCAGCAAGGGCCTGATCTAACATCCCCTTTCTGAAGTAAAGGATCCCAAGATTGGTATGGGCTTCGACAAAATTCGGAAAGATTTGAAGCGTCTTTTGATATTGAACCATCGCATCTTTGAGGTTTCCTCTTCCTTGGTAGGCTACCCCAAGATTAAAATGGGCCTCAGCAAAATTGGGGTCAATACGGATGGCTTTCTCATACTCCGAAATCTCTTTTTTCCACTTTCCCTGCCTTCCATAGACAATGCCGAGATTGAGGTGGGCTTTTGCATTTTTTGAATCCAATTTTAGCACTTTTTGATATTCCGTGGCAGCCTCCTCCAAGTTCGCTCTCTTTGCAGCGTTATAAGCCAATTGAAAATGCTCCTCAATGGTGACGGCTTTATCTTTCTTTTCGGTCTTGCTTCCCCCTGCGCAAGAGATCAGCAGAAGGATCATGGTAAAAATAAGGAAATATTTTTCCATCGTTTTCAAAGGTCCCCTCCTTTGCTAAGGATAGCTCTAAAAAACTATTTACTGCTCTCCTGATTACACAAATTTCAAAAAAAGTTTACACGGATTTTCTCTATTTTAAATGCATTTCTAATCTGTGTAATCGTTTCGTAATCTATGTAATCAGAGATTTCTGGACTTTTTCAGAAATCTCCCAAAAATCTTCTGATTCATTAACAAAAAAATAGAAGTAAATCAAGAAATATTATTACTTGATAATGGAGGCCGCCCATTATTTTCATGCTTCCATCTCTGCAAAGCTACCCATAAGCTCAAAAAATATGTTATGATGATTGGCAAATCTGATGAGAGTTAGAAACCCTGATGGTTTCAAAGTCTGTAATTTTCCATATTCCTTTCATGGTCTAACTGACTTTGTCATGACAAGGATTGAGGAGAATCAGGATGCCGAAATTTAGCGCAAATCTCACCACGATGTTTAATGAAGTTGATTTTCTGGATCGTTTTGAGCGTGCAGCGAGGGTTGGGTTCAGGGCGGTTGAATACATGTTCCCTTATGGATTTAAAAAGGATCAGCTGGTAAACCAATTGGGCCAATACGGACTTGAGCAGGTTTTACATAATCTGCCCGCTGGTAATTGGCAGGCCGGGGAGCGGGGTATCGCTTGCTTGCCAGGACGAGAGGGAGAATTCCAAGAGGGTGCGGGGCTGGCTATTGAGTACGCCAAAGCCCTGAAATGTTCTCGTCTCAACTGTCTTGTAGGAAAAACTCCTCAGGGGACATCTTTGGAAAAGGTTCGTCAAACACTGGCGGATAACCTGCGATTTGCCGCAAAGGCCCTCGAAAAAGAAGGCATTGAGTTACTCATTGAGCCTTTAAATGATCAGGACATTCCTGGCTTTTATTTGGTGCACACGAGGGATGCAATTCAGTTGTTTGAGGAAGTTAATCATCCCAACCTTTGGCTTCAATATGATATTTACCACATGCAAATCATGGAAGGGAATTTAACAAAAACGATTCTTCATCACCTGCCCCGCATCGAACATATTCAATTAGCGGATCATCCGGGGCGACACGAACCCGGGACGGGAGAGATCAATTTTCCAAATCTATTTCGTTCCATTGACGAGGCAGGCTATAAGGGATGGATCGGCTGTGAATACATTCCTGCAGGTAAAACCGAAGAAGGCCTTGAATGGATCAAACCTTATCTGAAGGAAGGAGGAAGATAATGGCAGAACTTGGATTTATTGGTCTGGGGATAATGGGTAAACCCATGGCGAGCCATCTGGCGGATAGTGGTCACACCGTTTATGTCTACAATCGAAGCCCTGAACCACTCAAACAATTGTGTGCCAGGGGGGCCCAGGCATGTGGCTCCTGCAAAGAGGTCGCTCAAAAGGCAGAGATCATCTTCATTATGGTGCCGGATACGCCTGATGTGGAGGCTGCTTTGTTCGGCCCAGATGGAGTGGCAGATGGGCTTAAGAAAGGGGCCATTGTTGCGGACATGAGTTCGATTTCTCCCATTGCCACCAAGGAATTTGCAAAAAAGTTAGCTGCCATGGGTGTGGAGATGTTAGACGCTCCTGTTTCAGGAGGCCAAGTGGGAGCTGAAAATGCTACCCTATCGATTATGGTGGGCGGACCGGTTGAAGTATTCAACAAAGTCAAGCCATACTTTGAACTCATGGGTAAGAACATCGTCCATATTGGAGATCATGGAGATGGTCAAACTTGTAAGGTAGCTAACCAGATTGTTGTCGCGTTGACGATTGAAGCGGTTGCAGAGGCCCTTTTATTTGCCTCCAAAGCTGGGGCGAATCCGGCAAAGGTAAGGTCAGCGTTGCTTGGAGGGTTCGCTCAGAGTCGGATCTTGGAACTACATGGGGAAAGAATGATTAAGCGTAAGTTCGATCCTGGATTTCGTATCCGTTTACATCAAAAAGATTTAAACCTAGCCTTGCAATCAGCGCGTAGTTTGGGATTGAGTTTGCCGAATACGGCCACTGCGCAAGAACTCTTCAATTCAGTAGCGGCACAAGGGGGTAGTGAATTAGACCATTCTGCATTGTTGCTTGCTCTCGAAAAACTTGCTAATTACACTGTCCATGGATAAATAGCTTGCAGGTCTGGAGCACAGACTTATGGAGAGGCAGGGGAACAATTCCTTTGAGGGAAAGCCTGCTTTCCCTGCTTACCTCTGAAAGGCCCTCAACGTCAGAGTCCTTCATCACAAGGCATCTGGTCCAAGTCCATAGCGGGAAGGTATAGGGGGGAGCTACGGAGAAGGGGGATCCCTTCCATTTCGCCTTACTTCAGAGGATGCGAATAGGATCAAAGGTCCTTAAATAAATTCTCGATTCGACCCAAATCGGATTCTTCAATATGAACAACAAAGATGGATTCATTGGCGTCTTCCATGGCAGACCCGTAGATGTAATCGATGTTCACATTAGCTTCTCCAATTCTCTTCGCCACTCTCCCCAGTATCCCCGGTTGATTCACCAGTCTGAATACTAATACCTGATCTTTATCGATCAAATGGTTGGATTTGACTAAGGCCTTCTCTGCTTCGGTCGCTTTGTCAACCAGAAGCCGGATCAATGAATAATCGGAAGAGTCTTTTAAAATGCCTCGATAACTCTCAGCCAGCGCAATCCGCCTACCCGTTTTTTCTCTCATATTATAAAGCTCTTTGACGGAATCCTTGGCGTTCTGAATGCTCATCGCCAGGATGTTTACATTCTCCACTTTCAATACATCGCAGAGCTTCGCTAGCTCCCCAGGGGCATTGGTCAAGATCACTGAAAGTTGAATTTTCTTCTCCATCGAACCCTCCTCTCTCTGATGAAGCGTCCCCTCACCCCATCCCTCTCCCCAGTGGGGAGAGGGGAAAGATGAAGGGACAATTTTAGATAACAGATCGGCATAGGAAGGTCAATAGTCAAGAGGGAATTTACAAAAAATTGCTGAAATATAAATCTTCTTGATCGAAAGATCAAAATTTGCTAATTTTAAATAGGGGAAGCGAAAATTAAATAGTCAACCCTTCGACTCCCCAGCATAAATGCTGGGGCTTGCCTTCGGCGTGAGCTCAGTCGAAGGCTCAGGGTTGACCCTGCACTTCGATAAACTCAGTGTCCTGAGCCTGCCGAAGGAAGCGGCGCTTCTTCACCCCGCCTTCAAAGGCGGGGCTTGGCGCCGCCGAATGGGTCAAGACTTTTGTTTCTACCTACTACTCTTCAAAAGGATTTTAACATTAACAAAGTATCCCAATGACAGAATCCCATCTCGCTGTAAAGATGGAAACACGAGGGCTCCATTTCTATTACGGGTCTAACCACGCCCTCAAAAATATCAATATCGTTATCAAGGAGCGCCAGATCACTGCCTTGATCGGGCCTTCCGGATGCGGGAAATCAACCTTTCTCCGAACGCTCAACCGTCTGAACGAGCTCATCCCTCACACCCGGATTGAAGGAGCGGTTATTCTCGATGGTGAGGATATCTATCAGCCTGGTACGGATGTCGTCTCCCTCAGGCAGCGGGTTGGCATGGTCTTTCAACGTCCAAATCCTTTTCCGAAAAGCATCTTCGAAAACGTTGCCTTTGGCCCGAAGGTGTTGGGCCTTGGCACGAAGAGGGAAATCGAAGAGAAAGTTGAGCAGAGCCTTAAGGCGGCAGCGCTCTGGCCAGAGGTTTCAGACCGCCTCCATTCCAATGCCTTGAGCCTCACCCTGGGGCAACAGCAGCGCCTCTGCATTGCACGCGTGTTAGCCGTTCAACCCGAGGTCATTCTGATGGATGAACCCTGCTCTGCCCTCGATCCCCTGGCAACTCTTAAGATTGAAGAGTTGATGCAGGACCTAAAAAAGAATTATACGATTGTCATCGTAACCCACAACATGCAGCAAGCAGCCCGGACCTCTAATTGGACTGGATTTTTTCATCTGGGGGAGGTATTGGAATACGGTCCAACAGAAACTATTTTTACACATCCAAAAGACCCACAAACTGAAAATTATATTACAGGAAGATATGGATAATTCTAACGAACGTCGTCATGTCATGCTGAACTTGGTTCAGCATCTGATTGAAGAGACCCTGAAACAAGTTCAGTGTGACAGAAACAGACTCTCATTGATTTGGCATTTGGCTGTTTGCCCTGCCTACCACAGGCAAGCGAAGCCAGGTATTTGGAATTTAGGAATTCTTTTCCTCCTTCTGTTTATTTTATTCGGTATGGGTTGCCAAAGATCCAAGGCAGGGATCACGGTCGCGGGCTCCACTTCCGTTGAGCCCTTTGCTGAATTATTGGCCGAGGAATATATGTCCCGCCATCCTGAATCCCATATCTATGTTCAGGGGGGTGGATCCACGGCAGGGATTGAGGCAGTCACCAATCGCGCCGCAAAAATTGGAATGTCCTCACGCAATCTAATCGGGGAAGAAAAAAACCTCTATACAGTAACCATTGCCAAGGATGCCATTGCCATCATCCTTCATCCAAAAAACCCTGTTCAGGATCTCTCATTGAATCAAATTAGGGAGGTATTCGCTGGAAAAATAAAAAGTTGGGATAAGTTGGGGGGCGCTTCCCATCCCATCATTTTGGTCACTCGGGAGGAGGGTTCAGGAACACGGGAGGCTTTCCAAAAGTTTATGATGGGAAAAGAAGATATCGGCCTTGAAGCCTTGGTTCAGGACTCCAATGGCGCCGTCCGCCAGGTCGTGGCGAGCAACCCCAATGCCATTGGTTATATCTCACTCGGGTTGGTCAATAACCAGATAAAGGCATTAAAAATTTCAGGAGTAGAACCCAACTTGACGGATATTAAAAATGGTAAATATACGTTGGTCCGGCCTTTCCTATTCGTTTTTAATGAGGAACCAGGGGGAGAAGCCAAATCCTTTTTAGAATTTGTCTTGAGCCCAGCAGCCCAAAAATTGCTTTCAAATGAAGGGCTCGTACCCGTTCTCACAAAAATTGCTCAGGAATAATCATGCCAGTTAAAGAAAAAATCATTGAAAAAATATTTTTTCTGATCGCCCTTTCATCCATTACTATACTGGCCTTGATCACTTTCTTCATTTTTGAAGAAGGACTTCCTTTGATCTTGAAGATTGGTCCTAAAGCCTTCCTCCTCGGGGAGCGATGGATTCCAAGTAAGGGATCCTTTGGCATCTTCCCCATGATCGCCAGCTCTTTCTGGGTGACTTTTGGGGCCTTGCTTTTAGGCATCCCTCTGGGATTGGCCTGCACGATTTTTTTAGCAGAATTGATCCCTCCCTCCATAGGAATATTGTTAAGACCTGCCATTCAACTTCTCGCTGCCATTCCGTCGGTCATCTATGGATTCTGGGGGTTGATCGTCCTTGTCCCTTTGATTCAAAATTATTTAGGAGGACCTGGCTTGAGCATCCTTGCAGGATCTCTGGTCTTAAGCTTCATGATCCTTCCTACCATTATTACGATCTCAGAGGACTCCTTAAAATCCCTCCCTCCCTCTTATAAAGCAGGGGCTCTTGCTTTGGGAGCAACGCACTGGCAGACCATCTGGCGGGTATTGATCCCTGCAGCCAGGTCCGGAATTGTAGCCAGTATCATTCTTGGTATGGGCCGTGCCATCGGGGAGACCATGGCGATGATTATGATCCTGGGGAATGCAGTAAAAATGCCAACCTCATTCCTGGATTCAGCCAGGACACTCACCACAAATATTGGCATTGAAATGGGGTACGCTTCAGGGGATCACCGGCAGGCCCTATTTGCGACAGGAATTGTTCTCTTCTTCATCATCATGGGCCTCAATACTCTGGCCATCTTTCTATCACGAAGGAGCGTTCATTGATAATCAATCGGTCTCGATATATGACTCAGTCCATTGCAAAATTTCTAATCTGGATGGGCGCCCTATCGACCATTGCCGTAATGATCTTAATTCTCTTTCAGATTCTAAAGGAGGGATTGCCTGTCCTCCATCTCCGTTTCTTTCTCGATTCTCCCAAAAATATGGGCCGAGAAGGCGGTATCTTCTCTACCCTCATTGGAACGATGGCTTTGACGGGTGTGGCCATTTTTTTTGGCGCCCCTCTGGGAGTTGGGACAGCCGTCTTCCTGAGGGAGTTCACGAGGGAAAGTAAGATCAGCCGCGTCATTCGTTTTGGGACGGACTGCCTGGCTGGAGTGCCCTCCATCATCTTTGGGTTGTTCGGGTTTGTCTTTTTTGTCATCCAGCTTAATATGGGATGGTCCATACTTTCTGGTGGATTAACTTTAGCGGCCATGATCTTGCCTACTGTGATCAGTACGTCTGAAGAGTCGATCAGGGCAATCCCCCCTTCCTACCGAGAAGTGAGTTACTCTCTGGGTGGGACGAAGTGGCAAACGATCACCCGGGTGGTGCTTCCCAGCGCACTGCCAGGAATCTTTACAGGCATATTACTCAGTATCGGGAGGAGTATCGGGGAAACCGCTGCGGTCATTCTAACGGCCGGCTCCTCTTTAGTCATGCCCACTTCTCTCTTCTCACCTATTCGAACCATGTCTGTCCATTTTTATATTCTCGCCAGAGAGGGAATTTCAATGGAAATGGCTTACGGGACTGGAGCTGCTTTGATCTTGCTCGTCCTGATGATAAACATGATGGCTCAATGGTTGATTAACCGGTATATCCGGCATCGGACCTAAGCCCCGTTAGAAATCCCAGGGCATTAAACCCCGCCCTCCGGGGTGGAGTCCCCTACGGGGCGGAACCCGGGATTATTCTAAAATTTAACTTTGCTGAGAACAGCGGGGCATTATTTCTAACGGGGTAAAGGAGTCTTATGTCTCAAGGAAGTAAAATCGTCATCAAAGATTTCAATTTCTACTACGGTGCCGTTCAGGCCCTCCGAAATATCAACCTCCCTATCCAACCCAACCAGATATTTACCATCTTTGGCCCGGCCCGAAGTGGAAAAACAACGCTCCTCAAAAGCCTGAACCGACTGACGGATTTAATTTTTGGAACCAACCACACTGGGTCCATCTTCTTAGATGGAACGGATATCTATGATTCAAAGGTGGATTTGACACATCTCAGAAGACGCATTGGGATTGTTTTTGATCTCCCCACCCCGCTCCCCATGTCCATTTTCGATAATATTGCCTATGGTCCCAAACTGAGCAGGACAAATCGAAGGAATCGATTGAATGAAATTGTCGAAAAAGCGCTTCGATCTGCTGCGCTTTGGGAGGAGGTCAAGGACCGTCTGCATGGTTCGGCCCTCCGGCTTTCTGGGGGTCAACAGCAGCGCCTCTGTATCGCTCGTATCTTGGCTTTGGAACCAGAGGTTCTGTTGCTTGATGAACCCTGTTCAGGATTGGATCCTATCTCCACAACCAGCATTGAGGAAACGCTCTTTCAACTAAAAAAAGACTACACCATCATTCTGGCGCCCCATAACATTCAACAGGCTTCCCGGGTGGCTGATCGGGCAGGATTTTTTTTGAACGGCGAGCTGGTGGAAGAAGGCCCGGTTTATCAAATCTTTACCAAACCCAGAGATAAGCGAACGGAAGATTATGTCACTGGAAAATTTGGATAATAAAGAACCCCGCCCACAGGGCGGGGCTATAAAACCCAAAATTCAAAACCGAGATCCCGAACCAAGTTCGGGATGACAACAAGACCAGGACCAAATCGTTTTGTCATGCTGAACTTGGTTCAGCATCTGGTCTGGTTTTTTCTGCCTTTGGCAGACGCACCTTTCATCCCCGTCCCTGCCTACCGGCAGGCAGGCACAGGACGGGGTTTTCAGGTGCGATCTTAATAAAGATGATTGCACAGATGAAAAGAGTGGCGTTTTAATCTTTGTAATCTTAGTTTTAGTCTATGTAATCAGCTATAATAATAGCAGGAGGCATTGATGGAAACCCATTTCCAAAAAGAATTAGAGGAGTTGAAGGAGAACCTACTCAAGATGGCAGCTATGGTGGAAGAGGCCATCCGTGATTCCGTCCAATCTTTGGTCAAAAGGGATTCTGATCTTGCCCAGAAGACGTTTGAGTTTGAAGATCGAATTAACAAAATGGAAATCACCATCGATGATATGTGTTTAAAGCTTCTCGCCTTAAGGCAGCCAATGGCAGTTGACCTCCGCTTCATCACCTCGGCGATGAAGATCATCACAGACCTGGAAAGAATGGGTGACCAGGCAGTAAATATTTCCGAGCGCGCCATCTTATTAAACCAGGAACCCCAGCTCAAACCCTATATCGATATTCCCCGCATGGCTGAAATTGCCCAATCCATGGTCAAGGATGTCCTGGATGCTTTTGTAACCCGAGACTCCAAACTGGCCCGCTCAGTTTGCGCAAGGGATGATCTGGTTGATGGATTAAATGATCAGGTGGTGAGAGAACTCCTTACCTATATGATTTCCGAGCCAAAGACCATCACACGGGCAGTCCTCCTGTTGATCGTTGCCCGATGCCTGGAACGAATTGCCGACCATGCCACGAACATTGCCGAAGATGTGATCTTTATGGTAGACGCTCTGGTCATCAAACACCACGCCGATGCCGAGGCGAAAGACGAATAGCGCATAGAGCAAAGCGGATAGTAAAAAAGAATTTGACCCCATGCTCCATGCCCTCTGCCCTATGCGACCAGGAGTGGGTTATGCGATTTGACACTGATCCTCAAGTTCTCAAAAAGCAGGTGGCTGTTGAGACCTACCGGTCGAGGGGACCAGGCGGTCAGAGGAAGAATAAAGTTGAAACCGCAGTTCGCTTAAAGCATCTCCCCTCTGGTATCACCGTGATCGCTACGGAACATCGGTCCCAGGCAGAAAATCGAAGGCTTGCCTTTGAAAGGCTTCGTGAGCGTCTGATAAAGTTGAATCAGCCGAGAAGGCGCCGAATACCCACTTCGGTCCCATTAAAGGCCATTGAAAAGAAGAAGGAAGAAAAGAAGATCCACTCCAAAAAGAAACACCTGAGAGAAAAACCCCTAAAAAAAATGGAGGAGTGGTATTAGAGATCGGTTCGGCCGATTGAAAGGGGTCTTATGGACGAGAAGGTTAGAGAAGCCATATTCAAAAAAGTAAAAAACGAACCTTTTGCTCAAAAGTTTGGAATCAAACTTTTAGACCTGGATGAAGGATATTCCAGGGTGGAAATGAAATTCACTCCGGATATGGAGAACTTCTTGGGCATGGCCCACGGCGGAGCATTATTTGCCCTGATTGACGAAGCCTTTGAGACCGCTTCCAACTCCCATGGGACCGTAGCCGTGGCCTTGAACATGAATATTACCTATATCTCCCCCCCTTCCCCAGAGAGCACGCTCATTGCCGTGGCGCGAGAATTCAGCCGGACCCAAAGGACGGCTGTCTACGATATCAAGTTGATGGATGACCAAAATAATCTGATCGCTTCTTGTGAAGCCCTTGTTTACCGAAAGGGGGCGCCCCTTCCCTTCCTCAAAAAG
>Ga0066637_10000728_pt1 | contig 20487 bp, 20 predicted proteins | sample CryGeyCG2014_020_FD_62737 | JGI IMG/M metagenome (GOLD analysis project Ga0066637, IMG submission 62737) | Groundwater microbial communities from aquifer - Crystal Geyser CG08_land_8/20/14_0.20 | ecosystem: Environmental > Aquatic > Deep subsurface > Groundwater | place: USA: Utah: Grand County...
ATGTTTTTACTCAATAATACTAAATCCTTTTCTCGATGTTTGACGATATTTTTCCCGTATTCAATTTGAATTCTGTAATAGAGAGATTCGGGAGAAAGTCCATAAAACTCTACTCCATATAATTTATATTTTTTCGGTTCAAATACATATTTCGGTACAAAGGCAGAAAACCCAAACCGCAAAGGGATAAAACACCCAGTTTTATTAGTTCTAAATCTAACAATTGAAATACATATTTTTCCTTTTATCGCCTCTACCCACGAGAAACCACTAAGCTCAACAATGTTCCACGGCTTCCTTTTCATAATAGTATAGCTTTTGTTTTCAAGAAAATCTTTTAAAGTAATAAAATTATTCTCATCAATTAATACATCAATATCTCCAATCTTTCTATAAAAACGCTCATTTAAAGCCGCACAAACTACTGACCCCATTATCCAATAAGGTACTTCTGTGAAGCTTGCAAGATCACGCAGACCAACAAGAATATGTTTATTTATCCGTTCTAATTTTATTAGTTTATCGTCTTTCATAAAGGTATATGGGTAGGCGATATTTTTCTTTAGATATTCTTTTTGGTTTCCATCCTGGAATTGGAAAGGCGTAGGAAATAACTTTTACACCCGCTTTTAACTCTTTTTCCATTTTTTCTTTTATTTTTGGCATAGTTCGGGGCATAAGATAAAAGTAAATTATATCTGCTAAATGAAGATCTTCTGCAAATAATGAATTCAGTTTAACTTTCGCCATTCTTTTTAGTCCTAGTATCAAAATTTTTATTTTTACAAATAAAAAAAGAAGCGGTTGTATTTCAATCCCTATAACAGTAACTTCCCGATATTGCTTTGCCATAGCTATCATTACTCTTCCGCTTCCGCATCCCAGTTCCAGAAATGTATTGCCTTTTTTAGGGTCAGCAAGTTTGATAATGCGATCAATATCACCACTAAAAGTGGGAACAAAGGGAGCAGCCGTGAACCCGGCATATGCTGTTGGTAATAACAAAAATAGCAAAATCAGAGAAATTAAAATATCCATATTAAAGGAATAAAGCAATATAAAGTCATTATAACAACTTGGACTCTTCCATAAAAGGTATTAGAGGGAGTAAAATAATAGTGTCCGCGCATGGGCGGGCGGGGCAAGGACACTAGAAAATCTTTTCCTTGCTTTCGCGGAGCGGAAAAAAATCGCGCGCGCAAAAAACAACGGGAGCGAGGCCGCCGCAGGCGGCCGAGCTAACGACTTTGAAATTCGGTTCTAACTTTTTCGTAAATCTCTATCATAATTCGCCGCGTCAAACGCAGCTACGCGTTGCAATCAAGAGGGTATTAGACTATATTTAGAAGACTTGCTCAATTTGTTGCTTATGAATACCCAAGATATAAAGTTTATAACTGTTAGAGTAATTTCAAACATCCTTATTTTGGGTGCTATTGCTGTTATTGCTCTTACCTACGGCCCGTGGGCGTGGGGAAATTTGGTTTTAATCGCCACAAAAGCCCGTGGAGTTACTTGGCAACTGTCAAACTCTGGTGATAGCGGAGAGAAATCATTGATACGAGCTTTAATTGATCAAAAGCCTTTGGCAATTGCGCCTATTAACGAGGAGTTTTCAATTGTTGTGCCTCGAATCGGCTTAAGTGTGCCTGTAGTAAAGAATGTTTCAATTGCTGACAAAAAACAATACTTGGATGCGTTAAGAAGCGGAGTGGCGCACGCCCGCGGTTCTGCGGTTCCGGGACGGTCCGGAAATGTGTACCTTTTTGCCCATTCCGGGGTTGATTTTTGGGAGCTTGGTCCATATGCCGGAAGCTTTAATTTGTTAAACAGACTGACACCGGGCGACGAAATTATGACTTTTTATGAAAATAAAAGATATATTTACAAGGTTGTCCAGACAGAGATTGTGAAAGGTTGGGATACCATACCATATTACCGCGACTTTGTGCGACCGATGATGACATTGCAGACTTGTGACCCACCCGGGACTACGCTTAATAGGTTACTTGTTTTAGCGGAATTAGTTGAATGAGAATGCGTATTGGGATGCTCCCCTAATTAGGGTCGCACCCCTTAAGAGTATGGGAATCTCCAAAAAAATCGCCATAGATCTTGGAACCGCCAATTCGGTAGTGCTTGTTATTGGTGAAGGTATTGTTATTAACGAGCCGACTGTTGTTGCGGTATCCGCTGACGATAGGAAAGTATTGGCCGTTGGCAACGCCGCTAAAGAAATGTTGGGCAAGACTCCCGAAAGTATTGAAGCGATAAAACCTCTTAAAGATGGGGTGATCGCCGACTATGTGATTACCGAGGCTATGCTCCATTACTTTCTGGACCGTTCCGGAGGCCGGATCCGTTTTGTAAAGCCCGAAGTAATGATAGCTGTTCCAGCTGGTGTTTCTTCGGTAGAATCGCGGGCAGTTTTGGAGGCCGCTCTTTCGGCCGGCGCGCGGATGGCGTATCTTATTCCAGAGCCACTTGCCGCCGCAATTGGCGCGGACCTTCCCATTGGCGACGCTTCTGGGAATATGATCATAAATAGTGGTGGTGGAACTACGGAAACGGCCGTTATTACCCTTGGCGGAATCGTGGTCTCTGGTTCAGCGCGCGTGGCGGGAAACCAGCTTGACGAGACCATTGCTGCTTACATCAGAAAAAAATACAGTTTGCTAGTTGGAGAAAATACTGCGGAAGAGGTAAAAATTAGTATCGGTTCCGCGCTCCCACTGCCCAAAGAATTGGAAATGGAGGTAAAAGGTCGCGATACCATTTCGGGATTGCCCCGTACCATCATTATCAGGTCGTCCGAGGTGGTTAACGCGATAGAACCTACCTTAAAAGAGATGGTTACTGAAGTAAAAAAAGTTTTGGAAAAAACCCCTCCGGAAATTGTTGGAGATATTATAGATAAAGGGATTGTTATGTCGGGAGGCACGGCAAAGCTTCGTAATATAGACAAGTTTATTACTAAAGAAACAGGTCTTCCCGCCCATGTGGCTGACGATCCTTTGCTGTGTGTGGTCAAAGGGGTGGCAACCGCGCTGGAAAATTTGGAACTTTTTGAAAAAAGTATTATTAGAAGGTAATATATAGGTATGAAAATATTTAAAAATGGGATTCCCATTGTTCCTGTTTTGGCTTTGCTTCTGCTACTGTCTTGGGCAACAATTCTTTATTCCCAAGGCTACCGCGTTAACCTTAACAAAAAACAGGTTACGGTTACACAAACAGGAATCCTTTCTTTGCGAAGTATCCCAGAGGGTGCAAAAGTATACCTTAATGGCAAGATAACCACCGCGACTAATTCCACGGTTTCTTCTTTGGCTCCCGGATCTTACAAAATAGAAATAAAGAAGGAAGGGTTTACGGATTGGGAAAAGACAGTAGAAGTTTTTAACGACAAAGTAACAGATATTACCGCGCTTTTAATATCCAAATCGCCAAGAATAGAGCCTTTAACAACATACGGGGTAGCGGCGTTTTCTATGTCAAACGATGGGACAAAAATTGCCTACGCCACAAAAAACGGCAAGGAACCCGGAATTTGGATATTGCCTTTGTCCGGCGCTTCGTCTATTTCTATATTTGGGGGAAATAGAAATTTGCTTGTGGCCGACTCTTCTTCCATTGCTTACTCTTTGGCCAAAAGTATCTCTTGGTCTCCGGATGATAAGGAAATCTTAATTAAAATGTCGGAGGACAAATATTATCTTGTGGCGGTAGGTGGTTCTGTTAACCAAATTCCTTTAGAAGATATAAATGATCCAAAAACCATCTATGGATCTTGGGATCAAATTAGAAAGGATACCTTAGCAAAATATGTAGAAAAACTTAACATACCGCAAGTTTTAATTCCAATCGCCTCCAATCCCGCCTCCGTGTGGTCGCCCGATTTTAAAAAGTTTTTTGTAAAAGTACCAGTCGCGGAGGGAAAGGTTCTTTATAAAATCTACAATTTTGAAGATCCCTTGCCTGTTGGCGAGGAAAAAGAATATTCTCCATTAAAGGTAGGGGTTGCGGATAATATAAGCGTTTTTTGGTACTCCGACTCATACCATCTTGTAGTTGAGGAAAATCAGACTGTAGAGATTGTCCGCATTGATGGATCAAACCGTACAGAGATATTTACGGGAAGCCTAGCAAGTCCTTTGGCCTATCCCACCCCGTCAGGAGATAAGATTATTATCTTGGTGTCGTTTAAGCAATCCGTTCCGCCAGATCTTTATACGGTTTCTATCAGATAGAAATGCACAAAGATACAAAATTTCTATCAACTTCAATCCTTGGTGTTCGAGTTGACATCGTGTCAAAGAATAGGGCTTTGGGTGAAATACTGCATCTCGCGCGTTTAAATAGGCCATCGTATGTAGTAACCGTAAATCCAGAGCAGATATATGATGCGTACTATGATCCCGCATTTAAAAGAATACTAAACGAAAGTGATTTGTCGTTATGTGATGGTACAGGTGTCCTTCTGGCATCGTATCTTTTTCCTCCGCGGGTAAAAGAAAGAGTACGCGGATCGGAAATTCTCCCAGAAATTCTTAGAATGACAGCTAACTTGAAAATGAATATCAAAGTAGTACTTCAAAAAGGGTCTTTGTCGACAAAAGTTGCTATAGAGAAGTACTTATCTCTTATTGGAATCCCCAAAGATAGATTTAAAGTTACTGATGAGGTTGATGATGCGTCAACGGCCAATATAACCCTTTTTGCAATGTCACACTACAAAGCGAATCAGTATATAGCCAATTGTGTTTCCAAAAATCATCTTGGCTTAAAAATAAACATCGGAGGATCGTTTGACTACCTTTTGGGTCTACAAAGAACTCCGTTCCCGTTTTTAAGATGCCTTGGTCTTGAATGGCTTTATAGGTGGATGACCCGTCCATGTTATCGTGCCAAAAGGGTATTTAAAGCTGTTATTTTATTTCCTTTGCTTCTTTTATCCACAAAGATCTCCTTGACATTGTTTGGAACAAAAGAGTAGTTTAATTCTATTAGGATTTTTTTCTTTTATCCACAGCCATAAGTAACTTAAGTTACTTAAGTTAACTTAAGTCTCTTGCGGTTTAGGACCAATCTATGACCCTTCAGGACAAACTTTACAAATCATCGGAAGTCTGTGACATTCTTGGCGTAAGTTTACGCACTTTATATCGCTATATCGAGGATAGGAAAATGGGATCTGTGCAACTTTCTTCCGGAAGGCATAGATTTACAAAAGATCAAATAGAAGGTTTTTTACAGCTTGGTCCGGATAAACAAGAGAAAGTGGTAGTACCGGAAAGTATTGCAGAAATCCCTGTTGCAGAAATTGTTTCTGAGACTAGTGTGTCTCATGAGTTACATGAGCCCAATGAGACTTATGAACCTTTAATACAAGAAAAACCCGTGGAGACTTTTTCTATGATGGGACTAGGTGAGGAAGAAGAAGTAAAAGAAGAGGTAATAGAGAAAGTTCCTTCTTTTAAACCCCTGTATTTTAGATGTCCTTTTGATGACTTGCGTGTTATTGCCAAATTGGTAAAGCGCGCCGGAGAAAACGCCAGCGCAGACTATGCTTTTACGGGGCCTGCTGGTCTTTCGCTTTTTTATCCGATAAAAGCGTTTGATAAATTGCATTTTTATGTGTCTCCTGACCAAATGGACTTTTGGAAGTTAAGGTTGCAACTTGAGGATGCGGGGACGGATTCCGCAAATGTAGTTATTATTAAGGCTGATACTGTTGAAGTGTTTGACATGGCAGGGGAACGTGGAGGATTAAAGCATGTAAGTGTGGATCGACTTAAAGAGGACCTGCGCCAAATGAATATGGATGACGAATTGAAAGAATTTGAATCTAAAGGATATTAAAAACCCCCCTCCGCGACTTTAGGTCGGGAGGGGGTTTTTCTTTTTAGTAACCTCTTAGGCTTGCCTCTCGCGTGCCATATCAACTACCAATTTTCTGCCTTCTAAGTCTTTGCCGTTAAAATCGGCTAAAGCTTTTTGTGCTTCTTCTTCTGTTGAAAATTCAACAAAACCGAAACCACGGGATCTTTTTGTCATCTTATCTGTAATAACTACAGCATCAACAACATTACCGACCTCGGCGAAGGTTGTCTTAATGTCTTCGTTGGTAAATCTAAAGGGAAGGTTTCCTACGTATAACTTTTTACTCACTTGCTGTCACCACCTTAAAAAAATTCGGCCTAACAAAAGAATCCGCAAGGAAGCGAAAAAGTTCGATACGAGAATCTTCTATCAAAAGCCTGACTAGGGAGTATTAAAGCAGGTTTCTTAACTAAATGCAACAGCAAGCTTTTATGAAGAAAAATTAATCTTGCGGAATACTCGAGTTTGGATCACAATTATCCCATGCAACCCCCACTTGATCCAAGGAAAATTCTTTCTGAGCTTTATGTAAAAAACTTGGAGCTGTACCGCGAGCGGTCCCGCATTCACGAAATTATTCAGCAGGTGGCAGAGGTGGTTTTTGCCGTGGATCAGGATTATAAGATAACCCTTTTTAACAAGACTGCCGAGGCAGTTTTTAACTTTTCTCAGGAAAAGGCGGCAGGGATGTCAGCTGACCGCGTTGTTAAACTATCCCGTGACGAAGTATTTTTTAGCGTCAAAGAGTACGCCTTTAAAAAAGAGGCTACTTTAAACGAGATTAACAAAAAAAGCATCACCGCTATTGATAGATTGGGACGCAAATTCTATTACCGCCTTAATTTTGCTCATACCCTAATGGAAACCGGAGAAAAAGAATGCGTTATTACTTTAACCAATATTACAAACGAAGTTGAGGAGGACAAAAGAAAAGACGAGTTCATTTTTGTGACAGGCCACGAACTTAAAACTCCGGTGACCATTATCAAAAACAATCTTTGGATGTTCCGTTATCTTTTTGCCGGTAAAGAAACGCTTACCCCGCGGCAAAAGGAGCTTTTAAACAACACATCGGAGGAACTGATTCACCTTAATAAACTTACGACAGATCTATTGGATTTATCTCGTATCGCGCAAAACAGGTTGGTTTTAAATGTTCGTGATTGCAATATTGATCAAGTGTTAAAAGATATCGGCGATTCTTTTAGCCAGATGGCCAATAAACAAGGTCTAAAGTTTTCTGTTTCAAAGGGTCAATTTGGTATGGTTAAGGCCGATAAAGAGAGGATTTACGAAGTTTTTGAAAATCTATTAAGCAACGCTTTTAAGTATACAGAGAAAGGTTACATCAAAATAGGTATCGCAAGACAAAAATCCCATCTTAAGATTTTAATCGTAGACTCTGGAGCGGGAATAGAGAGAAAGGATTATCCGAAAATATTTACCAAATTTGGGCGGGGGTCCGAAGGGCTAAAAGTTCACGAAAACGGCGCCAGCACGGGGCTAGGGCTTTATGTCACAAAAAATCTTGTGGAACAGATGGGGGGAAAAATTGGTTTTACAAGTGAGAAGGGGAAGGGGACTGAGTTTTGGTTCACACTAAAAAGAACATAATAATCCTTGAAAAACATTTTTCTTTTGTTATATTGGGGTGATCATGGGTCCTAAATACAAGATACTTCTCGTTGAAGATAAAGAGTCTCTCCGCACAGTTTATGCCGAGTATCTTCGGATGGAAGGTTTTGTCGTAGATGAGGCCAAAGATGGTCAAGAGGCGTTAGACAAAGCTATGGCGCAAAAGTACGATCTTGTTCTTTTGGATGTGATGCTTCCCAAAGTTGACGGTCTTGAAGTTTTAAAATCGCTCAAATCCAACCCACAAACAAAAGATACAAAAGTATATATGTTAACGGTTCTTGGAAGAGATACGGTTATTAAAGAAGGGTTTGATATTGGGGCCGATGGATATCTTATTAAAGACAAAATTACCCCCCCCATGATAAAAGAAGAGATTTTGCAAGCGCTCTCTCCAAAAGCTTCTTGATAAAGCCCTTTTTGTATGGTTAAATACCTCCTATGTCGCGGATTTGTGAGAATTGTCAAAAATCAAGGTTACGGGGAAAGCAGGTTACCGATGCTTGGGGTGTAAGTTATCGTTCCAATAAACACTTTGGAGTTAATTTACGCAATGCCACTCTTACAATTGGTGGAGTAAAAAAGAGGATAAAAGTGTGCGCAAAGTGTCTTAAGTCCCTCAAGGCCTCGTTGGTTCCCGTCACCCTTTAACTTTCCTTCCCACTTTGTTATATTGTCCCTAATGGACTTTAAAAAGCTTTTTTCCTTATTTTCTCCCGATTTAGCAGTTGATCTTGGGACGGCAAACACCGAAGTTTTGGTTGTTGGGAAGGGAATTGTTATTAAAGAGCCCACAATTTGCGCCATTAATAAAAAAACTAAAGGTATCATCGCAATTGGAAGCGAGGCAAAAACAATGCTCGGGAAAACTCCCCCCAGCATTTCTGTTATAAGACCCCTTAAAGACGGTGTTATCTCCGACTATGAGGTAGCGGAAAAGTTTTTAGCGCATTACATAAAAAAAGTTTGCGAATCCTCCAAACCTCTTTTTGGTATTTCCAAGCCTCGTATTGTTCTTGGGGTGCCTTCGGGAATTACCGAAGTGGAACGCAGGGCTGTATCTGAAGCGGCGATGTCGGCAGGAGCTAGAAGGGCGTACTTATTGGAAGAGCCTATGGCGGCGGCTATTGGAGCAGGACTTCCTGTTTTGGAGGCTCGAGGAAGTATGATTGTTGACATTGGCGGCGGGACAACGGAGATAGCGGTTATTTCCTATGGCGGTATCGTAGTCGCCAAATCCCTTAAAACTGCGGGATACGAAATTGACCAAAAAATAATTGAAATTAGCAAAGACAGATACAATTTGCTAATAGGTGAGTCAACAGCAGAAGAGGTTAAGATAGTAATTGGCAGTGTATATGAGCCAAAAAAAGACAGCGTTTACATTTTAAAGGGAAGAAGTTTGGAAACAGGCCTTCCAGAGTCGCGTGAAGTGTCATCCTACGATATTTTTGAGGCCATTATAATTCCAGTAAAACAAATTATTGAAGCCGTTAAAGATACCATCCAAGAAACTCCGCCCGAGCTTGTGGCAGACATCTTAAAAGATGGTATCACAATATCCGGGGGTGGGTCGGAGCTTTTGGGATTTGATAAACTATTGTCGCGTGAGGCAAAAATACCTATCCACAAGGCGGCGGATCCTGCGACTTGTGTTGTTAGAGGGTGCGCGAAGGTTTTGGAGGACCCAAGTCTTTTGGGCAAGGTTAAAATCTAATATATGACAGTATGGGCCCCCTTAAAATATCTTTTAGCCGCTATCCTTTTGCTTATGCTTGGACTAACCCCATTTAGTAGAGCAGTTCGGGGCGGAGTTTCCGCTTTTTTTGGCCCCTTTGTTTTTGGTTTTTATAAAATATCGCAAGGATTGGTTTCCGAAGTGTATTTTTGGAAGGATTTACGCGGCCTTGCTGTAGAGAATACGCTTTTGCAAAAACAGGTGGCATATTTAAAATCCCAAACCGTTCGTTTGGACGAAACGGCGCGGGAGAACGAGGTTCTTAAAAAGCAATTTAATGGGAAAATTAACGATTGGCAGGGAGATTTGATTATGGCTCGGGTTTTAGGATGGGGGCAGACAACGGCCGCTTCATCAAAAACAATTATTTTAAACAAAGGAACAACCCAAGGTCTCCTTGAAGGTGATCCGGTAATTTTAGACGGAAATCTGGTAGGACAAATTGTCCAAGTTTATGAAAATTCAGCGCTCTGCAGGTTAGCAAGCGACTCCAATTTTAAAGCGGCAGTGGTAACGCAAAAAAGCCGAGTTTTTGGCACAATTGCTGGAGATTTTGGGACAAAGCTGCGTTTGGAGCATATTTTGCAGGCGGAAAATTTGGATACTGGGGAGGCGGTGATTACTTCGGGGATGGACGGTAAATTTCCTAAAGGTCTTGTGGTAGGGTTTGTGGAAAGCGTCACTTCTGCGCCCTCGGCTGTAGAAAAGACGGCGGTTATCAACTCGGCAATTTCTTTTACTCGCCTAGAGGAGGTTTTTATATGGAAAAAAGGTCAATAATTTTTTCGATTGTGCTTGTTGGAGCCATTGCGGTAGAAGCCGGTTTTTTTGGCTGGCCAATATATTTTTCCGCTTTGTACGCCTTGTGTTTTCTTTCCCCAAAATATGAAGGACTTTCTGCCGTTTTTGTTTCCGGATTTGTCTATGATTGTCTTTCAACCAAAATATTTGGGGCCAGTTTGTTATTTCTTGTTATTCTTGGAATATCCATTTCATTCTTTAAAAGACTGTTTGGTGCGTCTTTTTTTGGTTTTCTTTTTGGTAATCTGTTTTTTTACACTATTTTTTACTTTTTTAAGATGGTCCCGCAATTTTCCATAATTTACTTTTGGAAGGATTACGCGCCATCTCTAATTATAAGTATTGGGACCGCGATAATTTGGCGGAGTATCTTTCTTTCCATAAAAGGGGGGAGGGGACGAGATAGATTCCGGCAATTGCGGTTGCAGGAGTTTTAACGGTCTATTTTCATGAAAACACGCTTTGGAATATTTTTTCCCTCTCAAATGGCAGTTTTTAAGGGTCAACGGAAAAGGTTTTTTATAACCGCTTTTGGTAATTTGTCGCATCCGGAGATTACGGGTGGAAAACCCGTTGACCGTGATTTTTGGCGTGTCCGTGGGACCGCGATTATTTTGGCATTAATCATCCCGTTTTTTGTTTTTTCTGCGCGCCTTTTTCTTTTCCAGATAATAAAACACGACTATTACCAATTAATAGCTTTGCAAAATAGAACTTTTAAAAAAACCGTACTGCCGGAAAGGGGAGTTATATTGGATAGAAACGGTGTTGTAATGGCGCGGAACGCCCCGGGTTTCCGTATTGTACTAAAGCTTTTAGACCCTTCTCTAATTAAAGATGAATTCCTAAAAAATATATCTTTTAATCTTGGGATAGATCCGGAAACTGTTATAAAAAAAGTAGCCGTCGCCCAAAAGTCAGGGACCCCATACTCCGTTCTTAAAAGCAATATTTCTAAAGAAGAGGTAAGTGTTTTGGAAAGCAAATATAGCGGTAATATGGCAATTTCTATAGAAACGGCTCCGGTTAGGGAAAACCTCTATCCATTTTCTACATCTCATCTTTTGGGATTTGTCGGAGAGGATACCGGGGGGGAAAAGGTGGGAAAATTAGGTTTGGAGAAGTATTACGAAAATTATTTACATGGGGTGGTGGGATACACCTTAATGGAAACCAATTCCTTGGGAGAAACTCAAAAAACCGTTGATTTTGGAAAAGCCGTTGCTGGGGATACTTTGGTATTAAGTATCGACGTGGGTTTGCAGGATTTTTCTTATAAGGTTTTAAAAGATCTTCCTGGAGCTATTGTTGTCCAACGGGTTACGGATGGTTCTCTTATAACTCTTGTCAGTGCCCCGGGGTTTGACGCATCGCTTTTTAACTATGGGATAAATCAGAAAGATTATCAAAAAATTCTGGACGACCCTAAAAATCCTTTTTTTGATCGGGCGCTTTCCGGCGGATACGCTCCGGGATCGGTTTTTAAACTAATTGTTGCGGCAGGGGCGCTTTCCGAAGGGAATATTAAACTTGGTCAGGTGGTTAATGTGCCTGGGTCTATTAGGATTGGAAGTTTTATTTTTCGGGATTGGAAAGAGTCGGGACATGGCATGGTCGACATAACGCGGGCATTGGGAGTATCAAGCGATGTGTTTTTTTACGCCCTTGGAGGAGGGTGGCAGGAATTTAATATAAAAGGCTTGGGGGTGGAGAAAATAAGCCAGTACGCTTCGCTTTTTGGACTTGGTGCTGTATCGGGAATAGATATGCCAGAGGAATCGTCGGGTTTTTTGCCAAGTAAGGATTGGAAAAAAAGTGTTTACGGCGAAGATTGGTATATTGGAGATGATTTTATTACCGCAATTGGGCAGGGGTTTGTGCAAGCTACGCCTCTCCAGATAAATAACGCCACGGCGGCAGTTGCTAACGGCGGGTCGTTGTATAAGCCGTGGCTTGTATCTAGAATAGAGCTAGCGAGCGGCGAGAAGATAATAAAGACGGAAAGGGTGATAAGATCCAATATTGTGGCGGAAGATGTTTTGAATGTTGTCCGTGAGGGGATGAAAAAGGCCTGTAGTATTGGGGGAACGGCATACCCACTTTTTGACTTTACGCCGCAAATTGGATGCAAAACAGGGACTTCGGAATATGGGGAAAAGGATAAATACGGTAACTATAAAACGCATGCTTGGATAACGGTTTTTGCGCCTTATGATAATCCCGAATATGCCCTAACGGTGTTTTTAGAAGGCGGTGGGGAGGGGTCAAAAGATGCAACTCCATTAGCAAGGGAGATATTGGAGGGGATGGTGAGGATGAAGATACTTTAATAATTTTTAAATATTAAAAATTGAAAACTGATTACAAATTAAAAACTAAAAATTAAAAATTAAAAGGTGATAGACTTTCACTCACTATACAAAAATAATTCGGAGTTTCCGCAAAAACTTCTTTCTCTTACCGACTGTCCTAAATCGTTACACATTGCTGGTCGGATAGACCCTTCCGATAATCTTGCCCTTGCCGTTGTTGGGAGCCGGAAAATGAGTTCGTATGGTAAGGAGGTTTGCCGTGACATTGTTTCAAAAATAGTTACGCGCCATGTTACCATTGTTAGTGGCTTTATGTATGGGGTGGATATTGCGGCGCATAATACGGCGTTTGAGTTTGGAGGAAGAACAATTGGAGTTTTGGGATTTGGCGCGGATTTTGTGGGGAATGTACCTGATATTAAACTTGCCGAGGCAATTGTTAAAGAAGACAGGGGGGCTTTAATTACGGAGTTTAATTTGGATCAGGCGCCACAGCAGTGGACGTTTCCTAAAAGAGATAGGATAATATCGGCCTTGGCTAATGCGGTGCTCGTTATTGAAGCCGCCGAAAAGTCTGGGACATTTTATACGGTAGAGGCCTGCGTGCAACAAGGTAAGGATGTGTTAGCAGTTCCGGGATCTATCTACAGCGATGTTAGCAAAGGGTGTCATAAACTGATAGAAGACGGCGCGCGAATTGTTAAATCAGCAGAAGATGTTATTGAGGCGTTAGGAATTTTATCAACCAGTAGTAACCCACCTGCAATAAATAACACGTCTCTTTCGTATGATGAAGAATGTGTGCTTAAATTGCTGGATCAGGTAGGAATTTTAGTGGATGATATTATTGTAAAGTCAGAAATGCAGTCATCCACCGTTCTCTCGTCACTTACTGCGTTAGAGATGAAAGGGTTTATTAGAGAGGTGGGAGGAGGGATGTATAGAAGAATATAATTCAGAATTAAGAGTTTAGAGTTAAGAATTAAGTTTTTAGTTATGAGTTTTAAAACATAATCAGAATTTTTCATAAGTTTTGAACTTTTAACTAAATTCTAAACTTCGAATTCTTAATTTTAAACTTGTTGTTATGAATCTAGTTATCGTTGAATCGCCTACAAAAGCAAAAACAATCGCCAAATTTCTTGGCACGGACTATATCGTTAAAGCCTCATATGGTCATGTTGTCGATCTTCCCACAAAAACCTTGGGGGTGGATCTTACCGATAATTTTAAACCAGAATATGTAGTTACCGTTCGTGGCAAAAAAACGCTAACGGAGCTAAAAAAATTAGCAAGGGATGCGGAAGTTATCTATATTGCCACAGATCCAGACAGGGAAGGGGAAGCGATCGGATTTAATTTGCTAGAACAAATTAAATCCGAAAAATCCAAAGTTCCCGCCTTCGCCAAGGCTTCGGCGGACAGGCAAATTCCAAATTCCAATTATAAGAGAATACAGTTTCATGAAATTACAAAGGAAGCGATTGAGGCGGCGGTAAAACACCCTACGGAAATTAATGTTGCGTTGGTTGAGGCGCAACAGGCGCGGCGGGTTCTTGATCGTTTGGTAGGTTACAAACTGTCACCGCTTTTATGGAAAAAAGTTCGTTATGGATTGTCCGCGGGGCGGGTACAGTCGGTGGCGGTGCGGTTGATTGTGGAGCGGGAGAGGGAACGGAAAAAATTTAAAGCTCAAGAATACTGGGAGTTTGAAGGAAAATTCAATCCTCGGGGCACTGCCCCCGCGGGGCAGTGCCCCAATTTCGGAATAACGGCGGGATTAAGGAAAATCAACGGCAAAGATTTTCTAATCGATTCCAAAGAAAAGGCCGCTAAGATTGTTTCTCAAGTCAATGCTTGCGGGCATAAAGTAGAAAGCGTTGATAAAAAGGAAGTTAGGAAATATCCTCATCCGCCATTTACCACATCTACCCTGCAACAGTCCGCGGGAAATCTTTTTGGCTTTTCGGCAAAGCGCACAATGTCGGCGGCGCAGAAGCTGTACGAAGAAGGTTTTATTACTTATCATCGCACAGACTCGTTAAATTTGTCGGAGAGTTTTATCAATGAGGCGAGAGTATACATCGGTGACAAATTCGGCAAAAACTTTTTACCGGAAAAGCCGATTTTTTATAAAACAAAATCCAAATCGGCACAAGAAGCTCACGAAGCAATTAGGCCAACTGCTGTAGGGAATTTTAAATTTGAAACCCTAAATTTTAAGTCAAAATCAAAAGGCAAATTAAGTAAATTGGTCAAATCAAACCAATCAGACCAAGGGGACAAATTAGACAAATCTAGCCAATATGATGCGGATTTAGAAAAGATTTACGATCTTATTTGGCGTCGCGCGGTAAGTTGTCAAATGACCCCAGCGGTTTATGATCAGGTAACGGTTTGTGTAATCTCGAAATGGGGCACTGCCCCTTTGGGGCAGTGCCCCGATCCAGATGAATTTTTGTTCGTCTCGTCCGAGCAGGTTCTAAAATTTCAAGGGTTCCTTGTGGTCTATCATTCCGGTAGCAATCATCTACCTTCTACCGTCTCCTTTCTCCCTCCCACCCCATATCATCTATCTTCCGGTCAAATCCTTGATTTGACCGCTCTCACCCCCTCCCAGCATTTTACCCAAGCCCCCGGCCGTTACCAGACGGCATCTTTAATTAAAGCTCTGGAAGAATACGGCGTGGGTCGTCCATCCACTTATGCATCCACAATTACAACAATTGAAAGCAGGGGCTATGTTCTACGAGATGGCAGATATTTTTACCCGGATGATGTGGCCTATGTGGTTAACGATCTGTTGGTCGCCAATTTTCCGGAGGTGGTGGATCTTAAGTTTACGGCAAAAATGGAGGAGGAGCTGGACAAAATTGCCGAAGGGACTCTTAAATGGGGGCCTGTAATTAGAGATTTTTGGGACCCATTTGTCAAAGATTTAGAAAAAGCCGAGACAAATTTAAAAAAGTCCTACTTTACAACATTAGAAACTGTGGAAGAGAAGTGTCCTGATTGTGGGGCAAACCTCGTCGTCAAACTTGGAAAATATGGTAAATTTTTATCTTGTAGCAAATTTCCGGAATGTAAATATATGAAAGCGTTGGTGCAAGAAACAGGAGATAGTTGCCCGGGTTGTAAAGAGGGCAGAGTAGTATTGCGTCGCACTAAAAAAGGAAAACCGTTTTATGGGTGCTCGCGCTACCCCGATTGCAAGTGGGCAAGCTGGACCAAACCGACAAGTGAAGGTTGACAGGGAGGAGCAAAATAGATAAGTTGGTGAGAGGGAATTTAGTGTCAAAGGACAAACAGAGACTCTTATTAAAAGTTAAGAAGTAAGAGTTAAGAAATTAGTTATGAGTTTAGAATTAAAAAAGGATATTAAATATCGGGCATTTTATTTTAGCCTCGATGTTATTCATTTTTTAGAGTCTTTAAGTTTTAGGCAATCAATTAAAATAATATCAGATCAGCTTATTAGATCTGTAACTTCAATTGGTGCAAATATTGTAGAGGCAAGGGGATCCTCTTCCAAAAAAGAATTTCTTAAATTTATTCAAATATCCTTAAAGAGCTCCTTTGAGGTAACATATTGGTTGGCGTTACTTGATGAATTACTTTTAGACAGAAAAGAAGAAATGGCGAAACTGAAAAGTGAGGCTAACGAGATTAATAAAATATTAAATTCAAGCGTTTTAACATTAAAAGGGTGTAAGAAACTCTAAATTCTAAACTAAATTATTAACTATTAACTCTTAGTTCTTACTATGGTTAATCTTGGCTACAAAATTATATTTGTATCGGGCGGAGTAATATCCGGCCTTGGCAAAGGCGTTACTGTGGCATCCCTTGGTAGTCTTCTAAAAGAACGCGGATTTAAAGTCACCGCCTTAAAATGTGATATGTATCTTAACATTGACGCTGGAACCATGAACCCTATGGAACACGGTGAAGTTTTTGTGACGAAGGATGGCAAGGAAACTGATCAAGATCTTGGTCACTACGAAAGATTTTTAGACGAAGATCTAACGCAGGCAAACTATGTAACTCGCGGGCAAATGTACCGAGACATCCTTGACAAAGAAAGACAACTTGCTTATGATGGGAAGTGCGTAGAAGATCTTTTTGAAATTCCCCGTGAATTTCAGAAAAAAATAGACGAATGCGCCAAATCGTCCAAGGCAGATATTATTATCGTAGAGCTAGGGGGGACTGTTGGGGAGTATCAAAGCACGTTTATTTATGAGGCGGTAAGAAAATTGCGTCTTAAGAATCCCAAAGACATCATTATTGTTCATGTTGGCTACCTTCCAGCCCCATCTTTTTTGGGAGAACTTAAATCAAAACCTCTTCAGGCATCTGTTATAGAGCTTTATCGCCTAGGCTTGCAACCAGATTTTATTGTTTGCCGAGGAGAAAGGGCTGTTGACGAAAAAAGAATTGGAAAAATATCCGATGCGACAGGCGTCCCTCCAGATTGTATCATTGACAACCCCGATGTTTCCTCCATCTACACTCTTCCAGTTCTTTTTAAAAAACAGGGCTTTGACGACAAGGTTTTAGAGAAACTTTTTCTTGAACCAATCAAAAATCCCAAAGAAACTTTTTGGCTTGATTACAGCCAAAAAATAGACTTATCACACAAGTCCCCCCAAGTGCTAAAAATTGGGATAGTTGGGAAGTATCAAAAAACCGGAGATTATATTTTGGCTGACAGTTATGTTTGTGTCGTAGAAGCCTTGCGCCACGCGGTTTTTTCGTTAGGAGTTGGCCTAGAAATAGTTTGGATCGACGCTGAATCGCTGGAGGACCTGAGTTTGCCCAGAGGGCGATCCCCCCTTGGGCGAAACTTAAGCGGGATGATTGTACCCCAAGGCTGGGGATCGCGCGGCTCTGTGGGGAAACTTGCCGCTATCCGCTTTGCTCGGGAAAATAAAATTCCTTATTTGGGTTTGTGTTTTGGGATGCAACACGCCGTTATAGAATTTGCGAAAAATGTATGCGGTCTTAAGGGAGCAACCTCTGTGGAAGTGGATCCAGCAACACCCTATCCGGTAATACATATTATGCCAAATCAGGAAGAACTGTTAAAAAAGCACCAATATGGGGGGACGATTCGTTTAGGGCAATGGCCTTGCAAGGTGGTTTCGGGGACACTTTTGGATTCCATTTATAAATCACTTAGGTCACTTAAGTCACTTACGGCTATGGAAGAAATCATACAAGAAAGACACCGACACCGCTATGAATTTAACAACGAATACCGCAAAATTTTGGAAGGAGCGGGCCTTGTTATTTCCGGAACCTCCCCGGATGGTACAATCGTAGAAGCAATTGAGTTGTCGCAAAAAGACCACCCCTTCTTTTTAGGCGTTCAATTTCATCCGGAATACCAATCAAGACCGATGCGCCCCCACCCGATATTTCTGGCCTTTGTTAAAGTAGCGGTTTCTCTATTCTGATGGCGAGTTGGTTATAGATTGTTGGTAATTTCCAATCAACCTAATTAACCTAATTACTCTAAATAAATATCAAATCCCAAATTGGTACTTGGCGCTTATTTAGGTAAATTAGAATAATTAGAAATTATAAATTTGCGACGTTGAATAAACTCTACAACCTTCAAAATCTCTCAAAGCTAGTAAAAACTCTTAAACTTAGGGGGAAGAAAATCGTCTTTACCGTTGGGGCATACGATCTTATTCATTGCGACCATGCGAGATATCTTCTTGAGGCTAGGACCCAAGGCGATATTCTAATAGTCGGCTTGGAATCAAACAGATCAAGAGGAGAAGAAAAAGGTTCGGGTCATCCTTTAATTGATCAAAAGACCCGCGCGGAAATGCTTTCCTATTTTTCCTTTGTGGACTATATCATCATAGTTCACAAGAAAAAAATCCTCCCTGCGTTAAAATCTCTTAAACCAGATGTTTTTTATACCACGGAAGAAAACTGGCATTCCATAATTTGGCACGGCGAAGCAATGTTTTTGGAAAAGAGTCATATTAAAGTTGTAAAAGTGCCAAGAAGCAGTCCTTATGTTGCCACATCCACTCTGGTAAAAAATGTTGCCGATCTAAAAATTAAGGAAGTAATGGAATACTTTTTTGGAAAGATAAAGATTGATCTTACTGTGGGCGACTTTTCATTTAAAGAAAGCGCTGGCCAAAAATCATCGGTTAGTGGGGACATCTTAAAATTTTTTGCTATGCCCCCAAGGTCACTCATGGGACTATTTTTTGTAGGGCAACTTGTCCCTTTGGAAAAACTTGGCGATATCGGTCAAAGGTTGCGTGGGCAGGGCAAAAAAATAGTTTTTACCGCGGGAAGTTACGATTTACTTCATGTGGGACACGCTCGTTTTTTAACAAAGGCGAAAAGTTTAGGCGATGTTTTGGTGGTTGGAATACCATCAAATAGTCAAGTTACAAAAGCTAAAGGCCGCGGACGGCCCATTGTGGACCAGATTTCACGCGCGCAATTATTGTGTCATTTGGGATGTGTGGATTTTGTCGCGGTTTTTGACAACTCGACGGTTTTGGAGGCCCTGAAATCTTTAAAACCTGATATATTCTATACTGTAAAGGAGGAGTGGAACGAGGGGTTTAGGGAAAGTGCGGAATATAAATTTGTGAAAAGTTATGGAGGGCAGGTGGTTAGGGTTTCTCGTCAGTCGCCCTATTTATCGGCATCAGCAATAATTGATCGGGCGGCGGGGATGCGGGTGCGCGAGGTTTTTAAGAAGTTATTGCAGACCGTGCAAAAATCCAGTGCGCTAAAGGAAAAAGTGTGGCAAGAGCCAAAAGGAGAGGAAGTGGAGTGGAACTAGTAAAAAGAAATTAACTATGCCTGATTATTCCAATTACAACTCCCGTACCTATGGTGATTACGCTAAAGTGTGGCAGTCCACGGGAAAGTGTGTCTTTTGCGATTTAAAAGATAAATACATTATCATGGAAAAAGACGGAGTGGTTTTAACTGTAAATATTTTTCCTTATATCAATGGACATCTTTTAATTATTCCGCGCCGGCATTTTGAGGATTTTGACGAGGCGACGCAAAAAGAATGGAGCGCCGTCAAAAAACTCTCGGAGATTGGAAAATATCTTTTGCAGAATTCTCTTAAAGTCCAAAGCGTGTGGTTTTTACATCGGATGGGAAAAGGATTTAAGGCGCAAAAAACAGTCGCTCACGCCCATGCGCACCTAATTCCCTTTGATGAGAAATTGTTTAAGTGGGAGTTTCAGGAGATAACCACCGCGCCAATTGATCTTGCGTCCAAGCTTCGGGAGGGTTTGGATAAGAAGTGATTTAAGAAATCGCTTAATTTATTAATTAAGACAATAAAAATTGACTAAAAGTTCAAAATTAAGAATTAAAAATTCCGCAACTGCGGGTTGGCCTATTTACTTTAAAGACCGTTTGGAGATAGGTAATCTCGCATCTCAAACTGCGATTTGTACCTTGTGGACTCCTAAAGAGCTTATCAAAAACACGGTAAGTCCCGAGAGTTACGCCCTTTTAGGTCAGCTTTATACTAAAAAAGGGATAAACTACATACTCCGGAACATTTTGGCAAATCCTTTTATCACCAAAATATACTTAGTGGGAAGTGACCTAATGGAAAGCGGTCAGGCCTTATTAAACCTTTGTCAGTCTGGAATTACAAGTGATTACAAGATAGTGGGGGATGAAGTGGCGGAAATCGAAAAGGAAATTCCAATTAATGCAATCAACGATTTTAGGAAGAATGTGAAGATAGTCGATCTCCGTGGCGCGGGGAACCTTAAGAATCTGGAAAAAGAATTAGGACACTGTCCCGTCGGGGCAGTGTCCTATTTAAAGGCACCCGATTTATGGGCGTTGCCCGGAACTTTCCCCGACCCCCCGCATCTTGAAATTTTATCGTTTCCATCCGAAATGGGCCTTATAAAAATCTCGCGCCCGACTATCGCTGACGCGTATCCTGCCGTTTTAAAGCATGTTTTAGATTTTGGAAGAGAATCCGAAGCAATGATTGGCTATGTCTCGGATACTAGTAAAAAGTTAAAAGAGCTCTTAAATCTTTCTGTTGTGATCTCTCAAGAAGATTTAAACACTTCGAACACGCCTAACATCCCC